>Ga0123354_10011636_pt1 | contig 13615 bp, 8 predicted proteins | sample TergutLab28metaG_2_FD_97872 | JGI IMG/M metagenome (GOLD analysis project Ga0123354, IMG submission 97872) | Labiotermes labralis P4 segment gut microbial communities from Petit-Saut dam, French Guiana - Lab288 P4 | ecosystem: Host-associated > Arthropoda: Insects > Digestive system > Gut ... | reverse complement strand
TAGAATTATGAAACAAACTGCATTTTGAAGAGAAAAAAACGGAGAGTATACACCATGTTTAAAATATTCAGTACCTGTATTTGTTGAATAAATATATAAAATGCAACTTTAGAGGTTAGCGGTGCGGTACGACCACTATAGTTGACATTAGGCGTCAAAAGGTTAATGTTCTACTCATGTAGCTAAATGGAACTCAATATAATATGCCCTGGTCTGGCTGGGGTGTTCAGTGTTTTGCAGCCATTTCCTGAAAGGAAATCTTAAGAACAACTTTTATTCACACAGTTGTGACCTTATTCTTTAAAGTGATTAAATTAACAGCTGAACTAAAATATCATCCATTTAGACAGATTGCTTGTTCACAAAATGTATTTTGTGATCCAGTGCTTTACAAATACAAAACTCATCCACTGCCAGATATGTGTGCAGAAGTTTGACAGTGACATAATATGAAATAAATGTACTCCCTTGTGCTAAAGTACTTCTTGAGAATCATATGGTCTCGGACTTCTTGATCCTTGTAGGTGGGACCAATAGGTTGTCCTGAAACATTGGTAAGGAATTACCACGCTACACTGCGTAATATCTCATAAGAGCACAGATCTTATAGTCATCAAGTGGTAAAAAAAGTTCCGCTAATGGAATGCAAGGGTTTATTGTTGTTTTGAGTGCAGCCTAAAACTGGACCCTGTCCTGAGCCAGTTAAACTCACTCACACCCTCCCACTCTGTTAATTTAATAAAGGGCTGTGATCTGTGCTTAGGTTTAAGAAGAAGTCTATTTCCTTCAGGTTTCATATTCTCCAAGAATGTCCTGAATATACTAATCCTAATCTTAATGTACTTAATGTGTGTCTGACATTTTCCATCCTTTTCTCAAGGAGTGTGCAGTTTTCCCTTCTTAATGAGTAACCTAGTCTTTTTTTTCTTGGTCTTTATGTTAAAATTTGTTTTGGAATATGGCTGCTTTCCATTTGTAAAACATGATCTTTTCACCAAGCAAAACAACAAATGCCAAAACAGATTGCAACAGCTACAAAGGAAGGAACAAGGGAAAAAGAAAGACCATGTAAAAGATGGAGGGACAAGGTTGAAGAGGATTTAAATGTGATGCGAATTAGACACAGGGTGGCAGCGGTCAGAGACAAGTGGGGAATGGAAGAAGAATGTGCTGGAAGCCAAGGTATGTAACAGAGCATAGTGCTTAAGAAAAAGCAGCAGCAGAAGAAGAAGAAAAAGAACAGGAATCTTTCCCCGAAAATCTGTACATACTTCAGAATTCACTGTATCAAATTGAAAAAATCTCTTTTGTCTCTGGTTCTAATTCAGTCCATTCTTTTACATTATAAATCCAAAATTTTCATTCCCAACGTAGCATGTAGCAGTCAATAATAATAACTAAGTTAAAACCATCAACCTTTAACACGCATTTATCCATGTAACATATGCATTTAAATTTTATTGCAGTATAATCAGTATCACTGTTACCATTTGCTGCAGTGGGCCGGTATCAAAACCTTAACAAATTACAAAATCTGAACTCATTATATGTGTTATGCAAATATTTTGTGAAGTCAGATAATGTATGTTTGTTTTTTATAAAATTTGTGTAGACATAATTGTACCAATAAAGTCTTTGAAAACATTGGCATAACTAAAATGTTTAGGAAAGCAATAACAAATAAAAATTGTGTGAATGAAGAAATTCAGAGCAAATTAAATATTTGGAATGCTTGCTACTATGTGGTCTGGAATCTTGCCCACCTGGTTGCTATTTAAGGATATAAAGATTAAAATGTACAAAACTATAATTTTGCCTAAGTAGGACAAAAAATATTTTTCCAGTTGTTTTGTACAGGTGTGTAATTTGGTCTCACATTCAGGGAAGAATAGGTCATGAGAATGTTCAAGAATAGAGTGCTAGGGGAGATGTTTAGACCTCAAAGGGAGGAGACTGCTTAATGATGACCTCAATCTGTCCTGCTTGCCAAATATTTCTTGGGTGATCGAATGAAGCAGGATGAGATGGACAGGACATGCAGCATGTATTTGCTAGAGGATATGCATACAACATTTGGGTGGGGAAACCTAAAGGAAAGAACCACTTGGAAGATGTAGGTGTAAATGGGAGGATAATATTAAAATGGATCTATAAGAAATATGATGGAAAGTCATGGACTGGAGTCACCTAGCTCAGGACAAGGACAAGTGGCAGGCTCTTGTGTACATGGTAACATACCCTCAGATTCCATTAAATGCAGGGAATATCTGGACTAGCTGAAAAAATCATGGTTTCTCAGGAAGGACCTTTCTCCACGGAAATTGTCCTGGTGTGGTAAGTCCACTCATTCTTAAATTTATTACTGTGTTGCACTGGTGCAGTTTCTTTCCAATCAGATTTTATGTATTGGATATTTCCAACACAAACATTAGAATCCATTTGCATTGTGAAACATCTAGCTGGTTTCAAGAAATTACAAAATCCCGGTTATAAAAATGTACAATAACATCAGACAGCATACAAGGCACAAAAGTTCATTTTGAATGAGATACAAAGACATTTTGAAAGGATAAAGTACATTGACTGAAGAACAGTCTCATTGCATAAGGCACAAAAGCAGTCAATCTCACTTAGTGAAAGGTGGTATTGATGTGCACAATAGCAGTGGGAGAAGCTGACTCACCAGACACATTATCTCATTCCAGTTTGTCAGAACCAGTCAGGAAAGGTGGCAGCATTGGTATTATGATGTGTGGTAATGAAAGTTTTAAATCCTGAACATTGATACTGTTTATATTTGTGTCTCAAATTATTTCATGATTGATGACTCGTCTTCACTGAACACTAAGGATTTATTGTTAAGGTGTACTCTAAGCACAGACTTTGCATGCCACCTGTTCTGTGTAGCATCTTAGATGTGTCATTGTGTGTCTGTCATGAAAGCCTATGGCATTTAAGGTGTTGCAGAATTCTCCTTTCTGTCATTAGGTCAAATAAGACTTTTTGAATTGGCATTATTGTGTTAAGTGAAAAGGCTGTCATGTAGAACTTCTCATAATACATCCAGTAAAAAGGTAAATCAGTCCTGTTACAGGCCTGGAGTGTCCCACAGGGTTCCAGGAAGTTAAGGTTCCCAGATTTCATGACAAAGGCACAGGATGGTGGTAAGGTCAGCCTTACGCACCTACCGCCTTTACCCCCAGGAAATGCTCCTGGTACTAATTTCTGTTAGAGGCTGAGTTGACCCCAGGGCCATAGTGCGATCGGAAGAATTTTATGTCAATGAAACATTCCAAAGACACCAGCGACCTTCCTATTTGTAGCACAGCACCTTAACCACTGTGCTACTGCGGTCCCCAGTACATCCAGTATGTGACCTTAATCTCAGCATTGTATGGTGTGCACTGTCTCAAATATGGGACAATATTCACGTCACATGTCAGAAATATATTTCATATTAATTGGCCCTGTTGTTTCTTTTATCTATGATATATTTTTTGTTCCTGTTTTCAAATTTTTATCCACTCTGTCCACTACAAGCGTTTTTGCAGCTTTCACAATCCGTCTTGTATAGAGGTAGATTTAGCATGTTCCTGAGCATAAGAAACTATGTTAATGGCCTGTGTACGCAAATTAGCTGACATTTTCAGTATGTTGTTCCCGCTGATTATTGAGCAGCAGGAATGGGTACCTAGTTATGCCTTACTGCTTATGGTCTTGGCATGATTTTGAAGTACATGCATTTGAACAAAGATGATATATTTGCCGTTTGTTTACAAAGTGTATGCTTTTAAAGATGCACCAGTGTATGAAATTTATTTATTTTAGAATGACACTGTACATGTTTCGGACGGTCTTTCCGCCCATCATCAGGAGTACAAGACTGTACATGCAGCAACAGGCATTTGTCAAACAGATACTGCTGTCTGCTTGCTATTGGGTACGAGATGGAACTCATACCTGCTAGCAAGCAGACAGCAGTATCTGTTTGACAAATGCCTGTTGCTGCATGTACAGTCTTGTACTCCTGATGATGGGCGGCAAGACCGTCCGAAACATGTACAGTGTCATTCTAAAATAAATAAATTTCATACACTGGTGCATCTAGTTGGTTTTACTATAGGAATAAAATAGGAAAACTTGTGTTTCTTCTCACATGAGGCATGGTTTACTTGCAGCAAAACTGTAAACAGCCAAAGTAACATACTGGTGTTTTCAAAATCTCTGTGTAGGTCATGAAGTTTATTCATGTGATGTTAAATTTAGAAACTGGTGTGCAGTGAGGGGTTGCATGATGATAGGGCCCATGTTTTTCAAAGAAACCATAAATTATATTCTCATACCATTCATTATGGAATTAACAGAAATAAAAAAAACTCTGTATAATTACTTAACATACGTCAGTGCAACGCCCCATACACCAAATTTCTCAACTACACTAGAGGAAATTCTTGTTCAACAGTTGATAATTCACAGATTGTGACCATCTAGATCAGTATATTATATTTGAAGTGATGGGACTGTTACTTGTAGGAGACAGTAAAAGAGAGTGTTATGTGGTAAAGGTAAAGGTAAAGCAGTCCCGTTACAGGCCCAGACAGTTCCAGGAAGTTAAGGTTCCCAGGTTTCGTGACAACAGCACAGGATGGTGGTAGGTTGCCAGTCTTACGCACCGGCCGCCTTTACCCCCAGGAAATACTCCTGGTACTCATTTCTATTAGAGGCTGAGTCGACCACAGGGCCATAGTGCGATTGAAAAATTCCACTGACACCAGCTGGGATCGAACCAGCGACCTTCCGATTTGTAGCACAGCACCTTACCCACTGTGCTGTGGACAGTCCACATTTCATGCAAGAACATAAAGGAACTGTTAAAAAAAAAGTTAGTATTTCAAGAGGAGCTCATTTGTGTGTCAAATGTTTTCAAGTGTGCGGCATGTGCTGAAGCTGGAAGTCTGCATTTCAGGACTCTTGTGTGAAATAAGACAAACTGAAGTACAGTTGGAGGCTCCCTGTCTGATAAAGTACTCGCTGTGTGTACATGGAATTTGTTTGGTTTTATTGTCTTAGGGCTTGTATTCATATTTAAATTCCTACGCTGCAGTGTAATGACAGTTCGGGTATTCAAGTTTCCCAGTCCTTCCCTCCAGCATATATCGAGTGAAGGACAAGGGTACAAGGAACTAGGGTCAAAGACTGACACTGGTTTTGTACCGCACTTTCTTCATGCATTGCTGCCGTATCGCGTGACTCAGTCACAGTGACCTTGGAGAAATCATGATCCATGACTAACGAAAATCCCATTTTTTATTGCTCTACGGAGCCATCAACTTATCACAAATCCCCCGTGTGACAGTAAAGAAACTATCCAGAATTGTTACGGCAGCACATCTTTCTGCAAACGACTGTCTGTAAATTGACCGGTGTTCAAAACGCCTACGTTACCAGGCGGTCTTTACCGGTTTTATCAATTGTGTTAATAAGAGAGGAGTACAAATACTTACCAAGAGCATACTACATTGACCTAAATTTGGGTTCGTTTCAAATATGTGTACATATATACCGTGGAAATCTAGCTGTATTACAAATACGATACTGCATGTAGTACTAAATGATTTCCTTCTATTTGGTTAAATGTACGCATCTTAGAAATAATATTAATAATAAAACTGACGTCTTAATCCAAAGTATTTTTAGTAAGCTGTTAATCAGAACAGCGTATCTAAGTTTCAAGCTTCGTTTCAACTATGGATTGCTCGTGCACATGTACTTGCTGCTGGACTTCACACCGTGAGTCGCATGTCACTGTGTTATAATGTAATGTACTAACGTACGATGACTCATAGTGAAGCTGGAATTGGAATGGGTGAAGGCTGAGGAAGTGTGTTGTTACTGACTGTTGTATACACACCCGTCTGTGTGGACGTATAAATAAATGGACACTTTTTTGAGTTCCTGCAGTTGACATTATGGTGGCAGCGCGACGTGTCAATTGCGTGAATCGATCCATCGTGTGAGCCGATCTGTCTGCTCTGTGACAGTAGCAGTTCGAGTTCAGCTCAGGGTATAATAACTTGTATTTGCATGAGCCCGACTTTACGTATTATATTGTTAATTCAGTGATCCGGGGAACTCTGGGATGTTGCGCTGTGTAGAAGGTAATTTAACATCCCGACGCTTCGTAGGGAAGTGACGCCTTCATATTTGATGTGTAGGTAGGTCCTACTAGATGATCTATGGGTCCTAGGACGACATTCGTTTTCAGGGTCAAACAGTCCAAGGCTGTTTAACACTGGAGACAGAGGCGACAAGTTTCTCCGAAATGACGGGATTTAATGAATATTGTCAGCCTCTAACGCCGTTACATAGTTTAGTGAAATTGATGGGCATAAATGCAAAAAAAAAAAAAAAGGATCCATTTGTATCATGTCCAGTTGGATAACATGATTTAGCTAGAAGATAGAAGCGGCAGGGTTTTTGTATTGGGGGTGGGGGGTGGGGTGTAAACGGCAGTGGACTTCGCGTTTGCTTTTCTTCCCCTACGTCAGACATTTCTAGGTCAGTCTGAAAGTAAGAGATGCAACAGCAATGGCGAATGTGTCAGATGGGTGACTCGGATATCGGGTATTTCGTAAGTAGTCGTTTGAACCTGGAAGGTACCGTATAGCGTCCTACGTGTAGAATAACCACATTTATACCTAATAGCACACAGCTTGCCATAAGAAGATTATAACATATCTTATCCGTAGTTCGCTACGTTATCCGACTTCGTACACATTGTTAATCTGTGGAAGGAAATAAAATCTGTACCTTGTATATGAGGTTTTAAAATAATAAAGGAAAAATGTGGCTATTGTGAAAGTATGATACTTTGAACCCCGTCACAGGCCATTTGAGAGACAAGCCCTAAATGGGAGGAATATATTAACATGGATCTTTATAAATATGAATTGGATTAAACTGGCTCGCTATTGGGTCTGACATTGACCTTTTACAATTGCGTTGAGGAAACTGTTTTTTGAGCATGGAGTATCTCATTTTCAGAGAATAAGCTGCTCAAAAAAGACACTGTCCCATGTAGTTACTTGACTAGCTATTAAATTGGTTGGTTAATGAATTAATTGGCGAGTTGCTTTTAACTCACCCGAGAGCTCAAACATTGTCTGTGAATGACAATAATAACTTTTTAAAAATATAATATGGATCTTACGTAACTTGTATATGTAGGGGTGAATGGTAAGTGGAAATGGTACAGGGCTGCATCCAGTAGCTGGGCCTCTGTGTTATATGAACTTGTTCGTTTAACCCGATGCTAGCATATTTCCTGTTCACCATCCGACCTTGGAACTGTTCTGGTGCATTAAGTTAGTACGGCACTAGATCTAAATGTTGCAAAGAACCTGGCTAGCTGGGTTTGTATAGTGAGTGGGCGGGCTGCGGTTCGGACGGTCCGTTGTTCAAATCCCGGCAAGAGCAGGAGATATGCTAGCATATTTCCTGTTCACCGCCCGACCTTGGAACTGTTCTGGTGCATGAGTTAGTACGGCACTAGATCTAAATGTTGCAAAGAACCTGGCTAGCTGGGTTTGTATAGTGAGTGGGCGGGCTGCGGTCTGGACGGTCCGTTGTTCAAATCCCGGCAAGAGCAGGAGATATCTCTTCTCCAAAACGACCAGACCGGCTCCGGGACGCACTTGGCCTCCTATTTAGTGAGTACAGGAGGCTTTTTTTCCTGGCTAAAGCGGCCGAGGCAGCCCCTGACCTCCATTGTAATGCTGAGATTTTGAATCACTGGAATTATACCTGTAGGAAGAAGTGTGCCTTTTTTTACCTTTACACCTAAATGCTGCATTTGCATTCTCAAAATTTGCCGAGCTTCAAGTCTGGTATCTGTAAAGATATTATTTCCGCTCCCCTAATTTTTTGCCTCTGTCTGTGATGCGTTTGCAGGTGCGCAGCCGCTTTGCGTCACCTGAAGACACAACGGAGAACTTTGAAAAGAGATATTAACACATCTTGTATTATTACTACTTTATTTACAATCAGAGTACAAGGGTCAATTCAAAAGAATTTGGAAAAAAAGAACGCCCTTTTTTTATTGTAAAACCGCTCCAAATTTCGAAGCCTGCCTACTACGAGTAAGTTTCTGGGCCGCAAACCGTCTTCTGTTAATCATACAGAAGCCAGTTACTTCGTAAGTTGTCGATATTTTGCCCTGTCTCGCTCTTTCTCCGAAAATTGCTCTTTTTAGAAGTCGTATCACTGTACAGCCATTTCGTGACAAGTTTTCATGTGTTGCGGGTAGCTGTGAAGGCGCCAGTGAGCAGGGTGTGTCTGTGTGACGTCTTACATCAAGTTCCATTTCACGTAGAACACGTAACATAAACACACGATCGTAGCTAAGTGACGGCGAGAGGTGCATCCGCCCCCGGGCGGCAAAAGGAAATTTTGAAATGAAAAAAATATTGATTTTCAGCGTTCAATAAATTGCTATTTTTGGGCTAATAAAAAGAAATTCAGTAAATGATGGTGGTTTTTTTTAAAGTTTAAAACTTCTGTTCGAGAAGGCCGTTGTTATTACTCGCCCCGGGCGCCAAAAACCTAGCTACGCCACTGCATATACAGTGTTTCTACAATGCCCCTGTGCCGTATAGTGGACTGGAGGCGAATTTCGAGGCTTAATGGGCCTCGCCGTTGATGGTGATAACCCGAAACACCACTGGGTCTAGCGAATAAACACATTCATTTCCCGCACGTGGGTTTTGCCGCTATTTAATTCTTCAGGAAGTTACATGGCGACGTTCAATCTCGTCTTACAGGATATAAGACGATAATACTTACTTATTTACTTACTTACTTACTTACCTACTTATTTTATCGATGCAGCAGAGTCCTTCTTGAGAAGTTATCCGGTTCTCAGCTAGTCAGGAAATTCTTCGAATTTTATGGAACCCGAAGGTTCATTACCGCATTCACAAGTGCCCGCCACCTGTCCCTATCCTGAGTCAGATCGATCTAGTCCATGCCACCAAATCACACATCCTGAAGATCCATCTTAATATTATCCTCCCTTCTACGCCTGTTTCTTCCAAGTTGTCTCTTTCCCTCGGGTCTCCCCATCAAAACCCTGTACATACACCTACACTCTCCCCCATACGTACTACATGCCCCGCCCATCTCCTCAATTTGATCGCCCGATTAATATTTCGGCAGGAATACATATTAGTAAGCTCCTAGTTTTCTCTACTTCCCTGTTACCTCGTTCCTCTTAGACCCAAATATTCTCCTCAACACCCTATTCTCAAACACCCTCAACCTTCGTTCCTCCCTCAGTGTGAGTGACCAAGTTTCACACCCTTACAAAACCACAGGCAAAATTATAGTTCTGTGTATCTTAATCTTTTTAGATTTGAATATATGAGACGATAATGGTGACATCAAATGGTAACAGCAAACTGTCACTGTGACCAGGCCTGCGCCTGCTTTCTTCCACCGAGTCACTAGTCATATGACTGAAACTGGACGTGCAATATTTGCTTTATGAGTGGTGCTATCGGCTTTATCTTCGCGGTTAGACGTTTCAATGCCTTCTGGATAGAAGGTCTAAATGACGCCAGATTCGTTATCGACTCGGTGGAGAACATTCCCAAAATCCGTGACGAAATGTAACCCTTGCCTTCGTCTTAGCCAATTATCGATTCATGAAGGCACAATAGCCAGCAGTACACCCAGCCTTCCAAATACAAGAATTATTCTCCGCGCAGAATATTGTCCACCCGTCCACTGATCTATCATCAGGCATATAGCCAACATCAGGAATTACTAAGCCTTATGGTGGGTCTTGAATTTGTTTATGTTTTCTTGTAATTCTTGATTCTGCTTGACGTTAAGTTTGAAGGTACTACGATTCTTCGCAACGTTGGTAAACGTTTTTGAGCCTATAAGGCGTGACATCCCAGAAGCCTTGAATATTCTTTTACAGAACCTAAAAGGTTTAGTTCATTTGTTGCTTGGTGTACTGTACTACGTGATATTGCCATTATCCTAGCGTGAGATAAGCCTTTCTTTCTCATGATATTTCTTTTTCTAAGCCTTATGAAGACTGGAGCTTGGATGTGTTTGCTTTTAGTCTTCGTGTTTCATTTATTTCTGTGTGCTTTGTCGTGGTCGACGGGATTTCTGCCCCAGCTGTCAAGTCGGAGGAAGTGAACTCCACAAGGTGAAATCAGCAAGGCTGCTGACTTTGACCGTGCGTGCTGAAGCGTCATGTTTGAAGCCTGCTGGGAGCACGGATGTGTTGTAATGAGATGGCTGATTTTGTCTGAAATAAGGAGTCTTGTGGCTTGTCAGAATAAGTATTCAGGAAACATCTGTCACGCAAGGAACAGAGGTCCAAATCGATTTTTTACGACTAAAAGAAGAAAAAGTAAAAGAGGAGGAGTAAGAAGAAATATAGCTACGTGTTGTCTGATAAATAATAAATTATTTAAAAATATGGCAAATTGTAAATACTTCAAAACAACACTGAAAACTCAAAATTATATTCACGAAGAAGTTAAGAACAGAGTATATCCGGGGAATGCCTGCTGCGTGGTATCCTTCAGTTCTGAGTGTCGTACCCACCCCTCTGTTTTCTGAAATCTTAAAGATTAAAATACAGAAAACTCTAACGTTGATTTTGTTGTATGAGTGTAAAACTTGTTCTGTCACGTTGATCAAAGAATATAGACTGAGAGTGTTTAGACTGTTATTTGAATTACCAACACATGCACACTGTTATTAAAACGTTATAAAACCTCACTTGGTTAAAAACATTTAAAAAAATCATACATAATTCTCCAACATGTTTCGGTTGTTTCTTCCAACCATCATCAGGGAGCTGCGTAGTTTGACTAAAGTTATTCTTGTGATATATGTTTATGATGTGAATGGTATATTGGCAGCATGTCGTTTATTGTATACGATGGTTTTGGATGTGGTGTTGTCCGTCTTCCTCATGTCCTTCGTTAGCTGCAAGTGTTGGTAATTCAAATAAATGTAAATTTATACAATATGCACGGAGAAAGATTAAAAATATGTTTAGACTATGTTCAGGAAAAGGGTGGTGAGGAGACTGTTTGAACTGAAGAGGGGTAAGTACAAAGAAGCTGAAGAGAAATGGAAAATTATTAGCTTCTTGATTTTTTTTATCAGATAATGTGACGACATTGAGGAGGATTATAGGGGCGGAGCATGTGGCGTGCATGGAATAGGAAAGAAATGCATACAAAATTTTGGTAGTAATACCTGAAGGAAAAAAAAAAAGAAACACTTGGAAGTCGTAGCTGCAGATGTATGGATAATATTAAAATGGATCTTATAGAAATATGATGAGAAAATGTGGTCTGGACTTTTCTGGCTCAAGATAGAGAACAGCAACGGGCTGTTGTGAATATGTTAACGAAATTTGGCGTTTTTGAAAATGTGGGGAATTTATTGAGCAGCTCGTCTGTATGCGCCCTCGATCATACAAACCTCCCTGGTTTGATCACGATAAATATTTGGTGAACAGTAAAAATCATAAAGCTCCTCATTATGAAATTATATGGCTAAATGTAGTCTAATTTCACTCAATTGTAGCACGCGCGTAATGCTCTTTGTGTAGAGCTTTTTACATCACACGCTCCCTGATTTGCTAAACTACAACCCGGTGTGAGTAGGGTAGAGTTCTGGTGTGCTGATTGTTGTTGGAATGCCGCCGATTGTCCCATGCTAAAGTCTGAACCGCATTTGAAATTCTACGGTCTGCGGTTTCAATGCGTTGAAAATCGGAGAGTTTACGCTACGCCCCCATGCCCGAACTTCCTGCTCTCTACATACATCCACGCTGTTTCCCGAGTAGTCCAAGTACTCGAAACAGTCTTACGTCGGTAGCATGTTTATAGTGAATTGGTAGCTCGAACAGCCGAGTCGGTAGTGGCAGACTAATGGCAGGACAACCGGAGGTTCCTAGTGCGATTTCCGATTGGGGAAAGAGATTGTTTTCTCCTCGGACACGTACGAAGTGACTCTGTGGTCCACCCAGCATTATATTCAGTGGGTAACAGGGGCTTTTTTCCTGGTGGTAAAGCGGCTGAAGCGTGAGGCGGACAACTAACCTTTGTCTAGTATCAAGGTTAAGATACGCATACTGTTATGCCCAACTCATCCAGATTCCTTCGTGGCCTGGTGCTTAATTAGGCACCGGAAAACTGTAATGTTTAACCTGGATATAAGGGGATCAGAGGACTGAGCCTGAACACAGTCATGTTTTGTTTTGGGTAGAGGGGTGTCTCAAATGGGTGCGGTGCAGCTCGTCAGAATGCGTATATGTGGCCGGAAGTTTGCCCTGCATTGAAAGGTTCGATTGTCTTCTTCTGAGGTGTGACATGGTGTGATGTTTTAGGCGGTTATTACCCTTCCGAAGGAACCTGTTGCCTTCGTGAAGATCACGTCGTGTGAAATCCAATATAAGCCTGAATAACAGGACTTATGTTGTAGGATCAAAATCTACGTCTGACGAAGCTCGCTGTTCATAGTAAAAGCAGACGGCAGAAGAAGGTTCACTCAAATTTTTTGCCTTGCCAGACACAGTTACTTCTGAAGAATAAAAAACCAACTAGATGTCACTTGTTATTTTATTGTATTTCTTATAGGCTCAACATGTTTCTGGCATTACTATGCCCATCATCAGGAGCTCGCGACTATGATGTTGATTACCACATTGGTCGTTTCGTTCTTGGTTTGTTGTAGGTTGTAGGTTAGGTGCGGTTAGGCTGGAGTAGTGTCCGGGCTGCAGGCTAAAGCACGTGCTTGAGCCTGCAGCCCGGACACTACTCCAGCCTAACCGCACCTAACCTACAACCTACAACAAACCAAGAACGAAACGACCAATGTGGTAATGAACATCATAGTCGCGAGCTCCTGATGATGGGCATAGTAAAGCCAGAAACATGTTGAGCCTATAAGAAATACATTAAAATAACAAGTGACATCTATTTGGTTTTTTATTCTTCAGTTATCACAATGATGCACGGTCCAATAAACATCAGATTCACGGTTACTTCTGTTGGAAATGTAACATTAACAGTCTGTAATGATTTTTCTCTGTTTTTCTGTTAGTTCTGATAATTTGCTTCTTGTTTAATTTTCTTTTATGTTTAATACAGAGGAGTGGTTTGGTTTCAACTTTAGTTACTTTAACTTAAGTTACTTTGACTAGGGATAAGAAACATTTCGGATGTAAACTTCGTGTTACTTACTTTACGTGAAATATATGACGTCAAACTATAGTATCTACTAGTAACACGTGGCCATGTTACATACAGTCGAACTCGGTTATAACGTAATGAAAGAGACTGAATATTTTGTGTTGTTACTAACGAGTGTTATAATCGAAGAGTATAATGTTATAGTTAAGGGTGGTAAGATAATTGGTACCACAGAATATCTGACGCTATTGACGAGATGGCTCATAAACCGATGTCGTTATAACCGGGTTCCACTGTATTTGTGGGTCTTCGGTATAAACCGATGTCGTTATAACCGGGTTCCACTGTATTTGTGGGTCTTCGGTATAAACCGATGTCGTTATAAC
>Ga0123354_10011634_pt1 | contig 13617 bp, 22 predicted proteins | sample TergutLab28metaG_2_FD_97872 | JGI IMG/M metagenome (GOLD analysis project Ga0123354, IMG submission 97872) | Labiotermes labralis P4 segment gut microbial communities from Petit-Saut dam, French Guiana - Lab288 P4 | ecosystem: Host-associated > Arthropoda: Insects > Digestive system > Gut ... | reverse complement strand
TAGAGGTTCGGGGTTGAGTGTAAGGAGGACCTAAATGCGTCCCGCGCAATGCTCGTTCTTGAGCATAATATGAAAAAGGAACGGTGACCCCGTACAGTCTGGTATTGCGGTTCCTCTGTAGCCACCCCTACGCTGATGGTAGGGTTTAGTGCAGGGAGGACGTAAATGCATACAGCGCACTACTCGTCCTTGAGCATAATATTAAAAAGGGTGTCAGGCTCCGTACAGTCTGCAAGCTGCGTTTCTTCCGTAGCCACCCCTACGCTGATGTAGAGCTTAGTGCAAGGATCGCCTAAATACGTTCCGCGCACTACTCGTTCTTGAGCATAATATTAAAACGGGTATCAGGCCCCGTACAGTCTGGTAGCTGTTTTGCCTCCGTAGGCACCCCAACGCTGATGGTAGGAATGAGTGCAAGAAGAGCTTTAGTGAGGCCGTGGCATTACTCGTTCTTGAGAAATATTATGGAAAAGGATACGGTGCCTCCGTACAGTCTGGTAGAGGTTCCTCCGTAGCCCCCTACGCCAATAGTGATGTAAGAAGGCCCTAAGTGAGCCCGGGGCATTACTCGTTTTGAGCAATATTATTAAAAAGGATAGGGTTTATGTTTGCCCCAAGCACCAATTGTAGGACCTAAGCGCTGCCTGTGCATGACTCGTTCTTAAGCAATATTATTGAAAAGGATAGGTTATGTGTGAGTGCTCTTCCGTACAGCCTGGTAGCGCCGATTGTAGTGAGGTGTCGGCAGCCACCGCCGCCGTCGTCGTCGTCATCGTCCAGTTTTGGTCTCTCCAGGGATGCAGGGAAGGTCCCGGGCATTATTCTTTCTTTAGCTTAATAATATTGAAAAAGGATCGGCGTGGTTGAGGAGCAGCCGCCGTCCAGCTTGGTCTTCCTCTTCCTCCAGGCACTGGAGCCCCTACGGGCCCCCAGCCCCCCTCAAGTTTGGAACTAAGAAACTTACCATATGGCGGGCGTGTCGTGACGAATATGTTAGTCATGCACGGACGTTCAACCTCTGAAGAAATATGGGAAAAAGGATACAAGGTGAGAACAAAATAGGTGTAAGGGTAATGTACATTATTATTAGCGAGTCCAGAAGAAAATTAAAAATACATAAAATTGTCCTTTATTGTATATGTAGCTATACAATTACTTAATTGCAAATGGCGGAGGAGGAGTGTCAGCTCCCTGTCTGGGAGCACGAGGCCTGCGAACTGTCGGCGTCGGCGGCGTACTTCACGTGCCAGTTCTTTAAGAGTTCAACAATTTTTAGCACTGCTAGCAGCGGATACGTCATCCCGAGGAGTTTAACTTTACTTAACTGATTACATAGCGTAAGGAAGCGTTGCTTGGTTGATTCTACGAGAGTGCTAGGGATGGTCGTATCCGCTGCCAGCAAGATTTCCCGAAGGTCCTTGAAGATGTTGCGCTCCGGTTGGTCCATGGCCACCATTTTGTGCGCCGTCGGGCGATCATTCATGGCTGCTTCCAATTCGTGCAGCCATGCTGTATATTGGATCAAAGGATCCCATCTCGTTAGCAGCCGTAGGATCTGCCTCCACGACAGCAGCACTGTATCCTCCTCCTCCTCCGCGTTCGGCGCGGGGTGGGGGACGTCGGGTTGCATGATGCTGGCCAGCAGGCGATCGTTCTCCTCCTCCCCCACATTTCCCTTGTCAAACAGCGTCTGAAACAAAGAACATGACGTAGGCATAACAGAGTGACATAAAATAAGAGGCGCATTGTTACAAAGTACATGACGTCAGCATCCGCCACAAAAACGTAGTCCGTCGTCAATAAATAGAAGGTCGTGTGTACGTGGCAGCAACAGTTGTAATCGTAAGAATAATCTGACTACTGGAGAAATTAGAAGTCGCTTGTACGGGAACCGTAAGTACTTTTCTGACTGCAGTTGAGGTATGTGATAGAAGATGTTTCAGGTGTGTCAATCCTAAATAGTTGTGTATCTTATTGTAGAGAGAAATCATGGCTCGCAGATTCGAGATTGTGGACACGAATACGAGAGAGTACAGGCGGAACAATTCCGTAGGAAGGCAGCTTACCGTGCGTTTAATGCTCCCTTTAGATAATACGAATCCCGTAGCACATTTCCTAGCCAGTGTGAACGACCTCATCGAGCACGCGTTACGCGATGCAGGTGATAGTGACATGGTGCGGATGAATATTCAGAATCAGGTGAAACAGAATGACAAGCCTATCGGAGTCAGCTTTAGACTGAAAGATCATTTATCCGCAGGCGTGATATGGAGCTTGTTTGAAAAAGCCTCCCAGTCGAATTCTAGATTCAACGCCCTGGACACGTTAGTCGTAACCGTGCATTCGGTCAAGATGCCCGTAAGGTTTGGTAAAAAGGTACTTAAGAGCAGGGGCAAGCCGCTCTCCGTAATGGCGCACCTCAAGAGAAGTATAGTGTAGTTGAAAGCAGAAGAGAACTTCTTAGCACATGCTTTGATAATAGCGATTGCAAAGGTAGATAAAGATCCCAATTATAATTCGTATCGACGAGGGTGTAGGATACGTCCTGTAGTCCAAAAGCTACTCGAGACTACCGGTATTGATTTGTCCAACGGGGCGGGGATCCCTGAAATAGTTCGTTTCCGGGAACACTTTCGGGAGTATAAGATAGTTGTCTACCACGGTCAAGCTGGGAAGATATACTGTTTGAAGTGCAGGTAGACTCCCCTAAAAGACTTAATATACTGTATGATGATGTCGAACGACATTATAATGTGAAAGCTATACTCAATTCTGCCATGCCTAAAAAGGACGTGTGTAAGGGTTTCAACAAGGCATGTACCAGTGACGTCACGCACGCCTGCGACCAGACGTGTAGCGACTGCTTAGTCTGCCCTTCGTGCGCCGAATATAAAAGGCATTTTCGAAGCCGCACGTGTTTCGCCAACCACAAACAAAGCACTAAACAGAAACGTTCTGTGTGCGAACGAAAACGATGTTGCGCGACGTGTCGATGGATTGTGACGCATGAAAATCACGAGTGTAATAAGCGGTTCTGCGACAACTGTAAGGAGAAAAAAGAGATAGGCCACCTGTGCTATATGAGACCACTGAAGGACGCGTTACCCCCGCAAGTGATAAGGTATTGTACGTCATCTACGATTTCGAGACTTCATTAAATACCGAGTACACGGCCGAGGCAAAGTTACACGTACCTAACCTCGTCTGCGTGCAGCAGCACTTATCGCGGTGCAAGACGATGTCGACGAGGAAGAGTGCGTGCGATGCGGTAAGAGGAAGCACTCGTTCTGGCAAGATCCTGTGGAGGACCTGTTTACATACCCAACCGAACCACGCCCCTGGGCCAATAAGATCGTAGCTATAGCACATAATGTCAAGGCGTTCGATCTTCATTTCATGTTGAATAGAGCGATCCTGCTGAAATGGATTCCCGAATTAATTATGAACGGGCTGAAAATTATGTGTATGAAAAGTGAGCATCTGGTGTTTCTGGATAGCGTGTCGTTCATCCCATGCCTTCTGCGTAAGGTGCCCGTGACTTTCGATCTGTCGGCCTCCAAGTCGTGGTACCCTCACTTATTCAATACTTAGGAAAACCTCGATTACATTACGGCGTGAATGAGATGGGCGAGGAGGAGAGGCAGGTGTATTTCGCGTGGTACGACAGCCAGAAATCTGAGCTTTTCGACGAGAGGTGGGTGCTTGAAATTATTTTCAAGATGACGTCACGGCCCTAAGACAGGCGTACCGGGTCTTCAGACGCGAATTCATGCAAACTGGGAACATAGACTATTTCTCGAGTCGATAACGATCGCGTCGGCGTGTAATAAGGTGTTGCGGAAACGATTCCTGCAGCCCGACACTATCGGACTCATACCGACGGGGGGATACACTTGTAATAAAAAATATAGCAAGAAGGCGCTGGTGTGGTTGTTGCATATGGAAGAGACGGACGTTGTGAAAATAATACACTGTCGCAACGGTCGCGATTACAGTTTGCCCGAACTGCCCCACTTTAGCGTAGATGGGTATTGCCCCGAGACACGCAGAGTCTACAATTTCTTTGATTGCTTCTATCACGGCAACACGTGCCAGCCGTTCCGTGACGTCACCACCCTGAGAGGCGATACGCTAGCGGAACGCTATGAACAAACAATGTCACGCTTGGTGCATATAATGCGAGAGGGATACCTGGTCAAAGTGCAATGGGAATGTGAGTTTGAAGATGCAGGGATGCCAGCAGTGCAACAGAGTCCGTTGCGCAGCCGTGATGCCCTGTACGGTGGTCGAACCGAGGCCATGCGTCTACACTATTAGACACGCGAGAATGAGACCATTCATAATATCGACGACATGAGCCTCTACCTGTACATATGCAAGTATATAAAGTTTCCCGTGGATCATCCGATCATTCACGTAAGGGATGTTTGTAAGGATATAGAAGCGTGCCTGCATATGAATGGCCTGATCAAATGTTCGATTGTTCCGCCAGAGAAGTTGTACCACCCCGTCCTCCCTTTCAGATGTAATAATAAACTCATGTTCCGCGTCCTCACCTCACCTCCCCCTCAGTTGAGGAATGTGTCTATACCCGAGATGAGGATCGTGCCCTCACCGGTACGTGGGTAATGGACGAGGTGAGACTGGCCGTTGGGAAACGGGTACCGAATACTCGAGATATATAACGTGTACGAGTATCAGGTCACGCAGTACAACCCCCAAACAGGCGAGGGCGGACTTCTGTCGCCTATATAAACACGTTTTTGAAACTCAAAGCGGAGGCTACCGGTTATCCCGGCTGGGTCCACAGTCCCAAAGACGAGGACAGATATGTGGACTCGTTTTGGCAGAGCGAAGGTAAACGGCTGGATAAGGAAGCGATCAGGTATAACACTGCCAAAAGTGTCTGGCCAAACTCTGTCTCAACTCCATGTGGGGCAAATTGACGGAGAGAAACGATCGAACAATGACCAAAATTATCACGGAGCCGAAAAACCTGTATGGATTCCTAGCCACGCCCGGCGTCGAGGTGATGAACATCGCGTTTGTCAGCGATGACGTAGCCTACATCTCGTGGATGTATTATGCAGAGGAAGACGTGCCTAATCTCCGGCATACGAACGAGGTGATAGGGACTTACGTCACCGCGGGGGCAAGAATCCATCACTATCGCTACTTCGACCGACTGCGAGAGAACGCGATGTATTGTGACACGGACTGTGTCATATACATTCAGCCGAGGGGTGAACCCCCACTGATCGAACGGGGGACAATTTCCGGGCATGACATCCGAGTTGCGCTCCTCAGAGAGCATTTCGGAATTTGTGAGTGGTGGGCCAAAGAACAACGCGTACAGATTACTCGATACCGGGGACGGTCGAGAAAAGGCTGTGTGTAAAGTCAGGGGCATAACCCTGAATTATAACACGATGAAAATGGTAAATTTCGTTGTCATCAGGGACATGTATCTGGGGGATTAACTACCGGTTGTAAATGTACACACAGATCATAAGATTAAGCGTAAGCGGAAGGGAGGCCGAAGAGTAGCGTTAGTCACCGAACCTGAAAATAAGATCTACAGGATTTCGTTTTTCAAGAGGCGGCGGTTAGGTGATAATACGTCAGTCCCGTTTGGGTATAAATAGGGGGAGGTTGGGAGAGGGTCATGTCATAGCCCCCTGACAATCCATGAGTGATGATGATCTTAAATTCAAGCAAACGTTCTCGTGTATAGTGAGCGGTCCTAGTTATTCGGGAAAAACGTCGTTCTGCATACGGCTGCTACAGAACCTCGACGCCCTTTGCACCGAACGCGAATTTGGCGGCATAACCTGATTTTACAGTGAGAAGACTGCCGTTCCCGAACGTCAGCATTTGCCCTCAAACAACACGTATCACGATCTGTTGAACGACGTCTATTCGAGACGCAGTCATCACAGAAATTTCAGCGTGATTTTGATTACGCAAAATCTGCTTCATCAGGGCCACTACTGTAGAAATATTTCACTGAATGCCCATTATGTGGTCTCGTTGAAAAACGTCAGAGATAAGAACAGTTCATGTATTAGGCCAATCAAGAGTATCCCGAAGATAGTCTGGGTTACATAACGCCTAACTGGATGCGACTCATAGACCCCACGGCTACCTAATCTTAGATTTGACACAAGACGCGGATGAAGGTCTGCAGTTTCGAACCAACATATTCCCGGAAGAATATCCCCCCAGTCGTGTCCTCCGATATAGGCGATGAAGCGTGTGATGTGGAATTACTACGCCCTTCACGTGCTCAAGACGGCCGAACGGAGATTGCGTAAAGCTCGTAAATAATTGTAAAAAGGAACTCGTGAACTGTATAAGCGAATGCGTGTTGAACGTCTTAAACAGCAATTTAAAATTGTGAGACTGTAACTGGTGCAAGTTGCAAAAACAAAAGTCAGCGCTTTGCAAGGTCACCGACAGGCACGTGTCCCTCTCGGGCAAGAAGCGACTCATAGTACAGCGCGGTGGATTTCTGCTGCCCCTACTGAGCGCCATACTGCCCACGATCGCCAGGTTAATCTTCAAATCGCGATAAAAAAAATGTTACGTAAGATGTACCTCGTCCCGTTCGATCACTACCATAGGGGTCGCTCGCCTCGCGAGTGGAAAAAGAAATACCATCCGTATGAAGATTGGGTTAAGATGCGTCATAAGATTCGCGAGGCCGATATCAGACAGAAAACTCGGAATAGGCTAACTTTGATTTCCTAAGACGAGTGATTCCCGACAGGACGCTGCCCTTCTCCACCGACCCTGAACCTGAGCTAAGCAAATGACATTTGATTGTCCCTAAAGTCGAGGCGAAAACGCCTGGACCCCGTCCCTTTCCTTCGAAATCGACCCCTAAACGAGGATATGATGATGATGACGTCATGTAGGGGGTTAACACGGAAGAAGAAGAAGAAGAAGAAGAAGAAGAAGAAGAAATCGTAGCTAGTCCCCCGAGGCGTTTTCTCGACACACAATACGGTATCCGTGAAGAAGGCGAGCAATTGAAGATTGGTGATTCCCCCGTGTTTATAGATCCCGATGAAAATATTACAATTAAGGGAACAGTGTTTAGAGGGACGGAAGGGCTGTGGGAACTGCTGACGCGTAAGAACGTGAATACGCAACTTATCGGCAAGGAGGGCCTGAAGACATGGAGGAGGCCCAGGAACGTTTCGGGTGGGGCAGCACGTTCGCATCAGTAAAGAGAATTTGCGGTTTGCCAAAGCTGCCAAACAGAATTTCAGGTTGGAGATTTTCAAGGTCGCCAAATTAATCGATAGGCGGCCGCGTGCCTTGTATGATCTAAAGAATTTAAATGGCACGCCAATTGACGGTCACTTTTATCGCGAGGATTTGACCCCCGTACGAATAACTGACCGGACCTCCTATAAGATAGATAAAATACTGGACAAGAGGGTCAGACGCGGCATTCGCGAATATCTCGTCCGCTGGCGAGGTTATAGTCACGAATTCGACACTTTAAGGCCTGTAGCTAGTGTGAAGTACATCTGAATGTATGGCGACGCAGAGCCACTTTTACGTCACTCTGTTCAGTAACGCATCGCGCGACATGTACGAACAGAATACACACGCCGATTTTACGGTGAAACTGGCTCAGCCCGTGGACCTAGGTTCCACTTCCTATTGGGAGGTGGGGCTGTGTGAAATTTCGTTTTCCTCGCCCCACCTGAGGAGGAAACACTTGCCCTAATTTACTGTAACCTGATATCACCGCAATTTGTAGGCGACAGCATCGTCTGCAGCATGCGGATATACGTCTTCCCATCATCATAATCGTGTCAGCACCAGTTTCGAAACGTGTCTTACGTGCCTGTCGAGCTGTGCAGATTTCAGGACATTCGAATAGAATTCCCGACGACCTAAGGGCTGCAAATCCCCCTAGAGGACAGCACGACGCCCAGGAAGGGAGTGCTTCATTTTCGGAAAAATTACAAATGGTAAAAATATATGAAACGGGGCTTCGCCAACTTGAATTGGAGGATTATAGCTATGCATCCATTAGAAGTGCACTACCTAACTCGGGCGGGTCGAGGCCTAACTACTCTGGGGATCGGTCCCGTCTACTCCGCCCCGCTCTACCTTTAACGAGGACACGGGTTCGGCAATTTTTCCGGCAGTTTCTTCCGCTGGGTCCGCCCTTTCCTGTGGAGCGGGGCCAAGGCAGTACGGCGCGAGACGTTACGTACCGGTGGCAAGATCGTGACAGATATCGCTGAACGCAGCCTACCGACACGACGACCACCGGGGATATAGTGTCCAAACACGTGAATGAATCCGCCCAAAAGTTGATTAGCAAATTGCGGGGCGGAGTCGCAAACGCGCCCACGGTGATGCTGTAGGAGGTAGGACGGCGAAGAAGAAGAATGGTCCCAAAAATATCTAGCGTGACCCGAGGAAAATAATAAAAATTTACATCTTTTCCTAGTATCACTTCAGTCACTCTTCAGCAGCCGATCATGTCTGCCGCCGAGATAGCGTCCGTCAGTAGCGAGTTTGACATTTTTGGGCATAGGCCTATACATACGTCTGTGCTTGGGACAACAGAGATCGCATACAAACCGATCGCCCCCGTCGATCAAAATGATCTGGAATTTTTAATACCTTCCGATAACGACACGTACATCGATTTAGATATCAAACTCTACGTCAGAGGTAAATTGATATCGGCCTCTGGAAAGGATGCGGATTTTTCGGACCACACGAGCGTAACAAATAGTTTCCTCCACTCCCTATTCAGTCAATGTAACGACACTCTCAATGGCCTCAACGTCACGCAGGCCCGCGAGCATTACCAGTACCGTTCATATCTCGAGACGCTCATAACCTATGGCTCAGATGCCACAGCCACTCATCTCTTGAACGCCTACTGGTTTCTCAATACTGGCAACGTGCAGCCTGTCGATCCCTTGCCTAGAATGTGACCACCATGACTAACAAGGGATTCATCCTCCGTCGGAACAGGATTAGCGCGAGTAGGTAATTACAGCTATTCGGTCGATTACATAGTGACATATGTAATGTGCCCATTTACTTGCTGCCGGGCGTCAGGTTGCAGATCAGGTTGACCAAGGCCCGACCCAGCTTCTATCTGATGAACAAGAGCGTCGATTCTAAGACCGTTTTCAAATTTCTGGACGCACAATTACTGGCCAGGCACGTCAGGCAGAACCCCGCCATATTGCTGGCTCACACTGCGACGCTGAAAAACAGGGGGAGTTCGCGCGCTATAACCTGACGAGAGTCGAACTCAAGACTTTCACATTCGCAGCCGGATCGAAATCCCTGTCCATAGACAACGCCGTCCTGGGTCCCATCCCGAAACTTCTGCTGTTCACCATGGTTAAGAACACAGATTTTAACGGGTTGTTGGACAGCAACCCGTACAAATTTCAGCATTATGACATCAGCGATTTTTTCGCTATTTATGAACGGTAAACAGTTCCCTAAAGAAGGCCTAACTCTGGGCATGGATCATGAAAAGACGTCCGTCATGGGATACAGGACTCTGTTCGAGGCGTCCGGCATACAGCACTTGAACACGGGACTGCAGATAACACCCGATATGCATATAAACGGCTATTTCATGTTACTATTCGATCTCACACCTGATAGGGGCGCGTCGGAGGGTCATAAGTCCCACCCCGAGAACGGCAGTATCAGGATCGAATTGAAATTCAATAAGCCATTGCTCGAGGCGATCACGTGTCTATTGTACGTAGAATTCGACAATTCAGTCCTCATAGATTTCGAACGTACAGTCACGACCGACTTTTAAGAAATGGACATCGTGCAGATACTGTGTACGCTGCGTGACGTCAGCTCCTTCCTCGACGCTTTCCCCTCCGATCTCCTGCCACAATCAATCACCCAAACCACCACCGTCATCGTCAATGCCGATCCCCACACAGAGGGAGGTTCACACTGGATAGCCGTGCACTTCCGTCCCAAATCTTCGAGTGTCTACTACTTTGATTCATATGGCATCCTACCGCTCGTACCCAGCATCCAGGCATTCATCAAACGCAACTGCAAGACTTGGGATTATAACAGGCGACAGTTGCAAGGCCTGACGACCGACGTCTGCGGAAAGTATTGCTATCTATTCGCTCTCTACATGGATAGGGCTACACGCCCCAGAAGTTCATCTAGCTCTTCGATGCGTACAACCATGCAGACCGGCAGGTGGAGCGGCTGTTCACTGCCGAATTCGGGGGCCAGATAGCTCGGGGCGACTGGGGTTAATGCTGCCGCAGCTGCCTACAAAAGGTAGGTACTTTGCCCGATTTTAATTATTCCTAATCTAAAATGGCTGGAGGAGGGAGGGAGGTCGTGATTGATTACGAGTTCTTGCAGGGTCGGCAGAACGAGACGGTCGTCAAGGAATTGTGCGTGGTCAGCTCCGCCGCGTCCGAGACGTTCTCTTTCAAGAGCCCCTACAAGGTGGCGGATCACGGCTCGTCAGAGAACGACCTGAATTGGGCCGACGGACATATCGAATATGAAGAATTGCACACGGTCCTCACTGAGGCCGTGGTCGGTTTCGCACACATCTACGCCTACGCCGGACTTACGGGACGGCCGATCCATAATCTAGAAAATCTCGAGTGCCCCCACCCGTCTCTTTCAATCACAAACGCTGGTGTACATTGCCATGTAGCAAGTTTCCCAAATTTGCTTCCGCAACCAAAACCGTGCATTTACTCTACGATTGGTTGATGTATTATTTGCAGAAGAAGGATTTTGTCCAATGTCCACCTGATATGACACGTCATTCTGCCGAATTTGTTGCAGCTCTATAAAAAACCCCATCGAGCACGTCCCACATCATTCTGCTGCTGCGATGGCTAATAGTCGCCAACAACCTGCTACTAAGGGGAAGCGCGCCCTGGAGCAGTTGCTGCCCGACGTCTCGTCCGACATCTGCCCCTATTGGCGTTCCAGTCCAGCCTTCGAACCCCAGCGAGTACTGCTGAGACGTCTATTTTTCATCAACTCGGACAGGACCAAGTACGTGTCTGGTGGTTTCTACCCCGCACGCGACTATCAGCCGCTGGTGGATTCGGCGCCTTACGTAGGGGTGGATCGAAATCCATCGTTTTAAAGGACGAGCATATCGACACGCTGGCGGACTGTCTGCCCAAGATGCTCGTTTCCGTCTGCAATGGAGTAGGGATAGGGGCCGGGTGCGTGAGCCGTGCCTTCCGCCTATCACCGCCGATAAACTTCGGGTCGGCAAAACTGTATTTCGGCACGCAATACATTCGCCTAACTATACTGCACCTACAATATCTCGCCCGAATGTTTCACATAGTGCAACAACAATTGCGCGATTACACAACCGCTTTACCGGACGTACTCTCGTATGTGACAGCGTCCGTAACTTCAGTGACGTATGTCGAGCCTGTGCCTAACGCCAGTGACCTCATAGACTATCGTCATCTGTTCGAGGAACTCGTGACAGCTGTGTAAACCTATGTATCACTATTGCTTAACCAAATAAACGCCTAATTTTAAACTAATTGTGTTTTATCACTGCACATATATTATTAAAAATATTCACTGCACGTACCTTTGTTTTCTCGATACCCCGCCAAGCCTTCTTCACACACAGGAGCAGCAGTAGCCACCGGCGCGGATACAGCAGTCACTGGATGCAGCAACGACCACCTAGGTGTTGTTTGACAATAGTTCTCTCTCAAGGTGGGTTACGCACCTGTTACAAGATGATGATCTCAGGAATGCAAATGCTTAACCTCGCTTACGTTCACATACAGACCTGTGTTTGAGGTGCTCTCCTTGTGGTTACCGAGGGGGGAAGCAGAGGAATATTGTTTGGCTCAATGACCCGAATTAGAAGTACCTACCGAGAGGCAAATTAAACAGCAAAGGAAGGGGAGTGGGAACCGTCTCTATTGTCACCGAACCTGAAGATAAAATATATCGAATTTCATTCTTCAGATGCGACCTACCGTGAAGAAGGTTAACACGTAAGAGTAAGGGGAGAAACGTATCGATTGTCACCTAGTCTTCGCCTTTTGAAGAATGTAATTCTGTATATTTTATCTTCGGCTTCGGTGACAATAGACACAGTTCACCCTTCCCTTCCTGTTACATGTACTTTACCTCTCGGTATGTACGTTTACAACGGCGCGTCATTGAACCGTACGAATTTTCCTCTGCCCCATGCATTCGGCCACCCTAAGCAGAGACACTTCAAACACAACGGCTATGTATGGAAACGTAAGCGATGTTGCACGAGTGTATTCGTGATGATCATTCTGGAACATGTGCGTTGGCCTTCAAACAAAACTCACTACACTGAGGTATCATGTACAAACTTCACCTACCTCCTCTCTTCACGATACACACACAGACGTCCACCACTAGCAGCTTCAGGATGCACACACAATGTTGTTCTTGGGGATGTACCACACACTCGCAGCTTCACGAAGCACACACGCAAGCGCCCAACACAACAATGGTATGATGGGGTGGGGTTACGTTTTATACAGACCTCCCCCTTCCCTCATTCGATATATTACAAGACCCTGATTGGGTCTATGTTACGTCAGTGGCTTCAAATGTAGATTACTGCGTCAGTTGGTGACATCACCTTCATACCTATAGCTAGCCCAGCCTTGCTCATATTGCAGAAAGAGGCACGTTCGTGTACGTGTTTAAATACAGTTAGATAAGTAACAAGGTGAACGTGCTTAATTACTATTCAACTCTGCGCGTGACTGGCAACTGTTTTTTACCAGACAAACGATGCATTAGATTGCTCATGGACTGCCACAGGGGTGATCAACACACTTGCCTTACGCCTGTTGACATATATATACCTAAGCGGGTGCGAAATTATTTTCATACGGTTTATCACGTCGAGTTTGGAACTTATCGTGCACTCAAATTTGATTCTAACGATGTCAAATTAACCTTTGCTTCATAAAAGCACGCGGGGGGGAGCCTTCTCCTCACCACATGTTGAGGCCCGACACTCTACCAATCCACACCACGACACGCCCGCCATATCGTAAGTTTCTTAGTTCGAAACTTGAGGGGGCTGGGGGCCCGTAGGGGCTCCAGTGCCTGGAGGAGGATGAGGACCAAGCTGGACGGCGGTTGCTCCTCAACCACGCCGATCATTTTTCAATATTATTATGCTAAAGAAATAATAATGCCCGGGACCTTCCCTGATCCCCGAAGAGACCAAAACTGGATGAAGACGACGGCGGCGGCGGCGGCGGCTGCCGACATCTCAATACAATCGGCGCTACCAGACTGTACGGAAGAGCACTCACACATAACCTATGCTTTTCAATAATATTGCTCAAGAATAAGTAATGCCCAGGCCGCGCTTAGGTCCTACAATTGGCGCTTGGGGCAAACATAAACCCTATCCTTTTTAATAATATTGCTCAAAACGAGTATGCCCCGGGCTCACTTGGGCCTTCTTACATCACTATTGGCGTAGGGGGCTACGGAGGAACCTCTACCAGACTGTACGGAGGCACCGTATCCTTTTCCATAATATTTCTCAAGAACGAGTAATGCCACGGCCTCACT
>Ga0123354_10011631_pt1 | contig 13619 bp, 6 predicted proteins | sample TergutLab28metaG_2_FD_97872 | JGI IMG/M metagenome (GOLD analysis project Ga0123354, IMG submission 97872) | Labiotermes labralis P4 segment gut microbial communities from Petit-Saut dam, French Guiana - Lab288 P4 | ecosystem: Host-associated > Arthropoda: Insects > Digestive system > Gut ... | reverse complement strand
GGCACTACTATGCCCATCATCAGGAGCTCGCGATTATAATGTTGATTACCACACTGGTCGTTTCGTTCTTGGTTTGCTGTAGGTTGGAGGTTAGGTACTGGTAGGCTGGAGTAGTGTCCGGGCTGCAGCCCGGACACTACTCCAACCTACCAGTACCTAACCTCCAACCTACAGCAAACCAAGAACGAAACGACCAGTGTGGTAATCAACATTATAATCGCGAGCTCCTGATGATGGGCATAGTAGTGCCCGAAACATATTGAGCCTATAAGAAGTACAATAAAATAATAAGTGGCATGTAATTAATTTTTATTCTTCAGAACTGCTGTTTTTTTAATTCTTATTTGATACGAAGAATGTGAGAGTAATATGAATATTTTAGGAAATGTGCAAGGAATATTAGCGGATGTGTGTTCTGTCTTGGTAGAATTAACTCAAAATTAAAAGGAATTAATAAGTTTAATAATAGTGACTGGACTTATGCCAGTTACCGGCCGAAACAGCTAATAGAATGCTTATAGCAAGAAACTGGCAACAGAAATCACATAGCAAATTACAGGGCGTTTATTAGCCAAATGATCAAAGTTTCCTGAGTGTTTTTGTGACACGTTTCCCACAAATCCTATATTGTTAACTGTGATGTATTTTTATTAATATAAAATTCGCCCATAGATTTATAAATTGCACACTTATTGGATGAATTCCAATGAATATGAACTGTTTAAAGTGAAGTTCCTGGTAACTGTGCTTGGATGTGATTTCTTGATGTTTTTGTTTTTGACAGAGTTGCACCGAGAAAGGTTTCTCTAACCTTTCGAATTCCCTCATTCCGCTCATGCTCCATATTCACAACTATATTCTTCTACCAAGTATGCTATACGACATTAATGGTTGTCAGTTAATTACGAAAATTTTCAAGTTTCATAAGAGCCTTAAAACAGACGGCACTTGTTTCCCAATGCAGCATTACCAGGTTATTTTCACATAAAAGAGAAGTATATATTTTTTGAAGTAGGAACTGATTTTTTTATAGCCGAAATTTACGATTGGAAGATTTAAGAAAGTATTCACTTTTCCTGGATACCGGTGGGATATGCACTCGACACATCTATATTGACTATTTATAAATATTTTTAAGATACCATTTCAAAAGTTTGGATGCTGTAATCAGAATAACTTTATATTCGCATAAATGTTGCGATCCCGGAGACCGTGTGGTCTAAGGCGTAGGTCTGCAGACACTCGATTGCATTTATTGCAGGTTCGAATCCCACTGGGGCATGGATGTTTGTCTCCTTAGTTTGTTGTGTGTTGTAGAGGTAGCGGCCTCTGAGACGAGCCGAAAACTAGTTCAGAGGAGTCCTACCGGCTGTGTGTGTATGTAAGTGTGTTTGTAGGTGTGTGTGTGTGTGTGTGTGTGTGTGTGTGTGTGTGTGAGGAAGCATCTGCTAAGGCCATAGTTACTTTCTTGCACGTTTAAATGAGGCATTTATCGTGTCTCTGGTTGTGGTAAAGTTGCAGCTTTGTGTGTATGAAATAAAAAATTTCAGGATATACTAAACAGCATTACTGTATACATGCAGATTATTACTACTTTTTAATAAAAACAGTGTTTTTGCTAATCTTTTATTTTAATATCATCTTTCAGTAAATTTTTCATGATTTTACTGTGCAGAATGAAATTAAAAGTATTAAAATGTTACTGTTAAACTATTATCTCATTATCACGTGCCTCGTATTAGGATTTGATACTTAAAGAGCAGCCCACACATAGAGTAGAGAAAATTTTTGGATATTAATTATGGGTTTTGTGTTTAGGTTCAGGGGATAAATTCATGTATTTTAGCAAAATAATAGAATAAGAACCTGAACAAACTAAGTTATTTTTATCAATTTACTCATTAAAGTTAAACGCATAGGTTTTTATAATCGCGTTCCTCTCCGCGTAACATGATAATTAAGCCGTGAATTGCCTAATTACGTCCAGCTTACTCACTAAGGGTTTGCGCTTCTGTGGTGATGAAATTTCCCACATTCCCACTGGTACATAAGAGACAACCCACCTCTTTGTTTGGAGATTTGCTGGGGATCCGAAAGGTCCATGATCTCGTTTGTTCCAGGTTGCAGAATGTCACTGGGGTACACTCCGGCCGGCTTCTCTGTAAACACATTTACCGCGGGATTAGCCCCTTACCCGTGTGCGCCCCTGATTGTATAACAAAACCGAGAAGCTTAACGTGAGGGGGAGGGGGAAGAAGGGTTGAGTAAGACGGGTTGGGAGAAAGAGAGAAATCCCGTCTAAACAAAGGGATATGGCGGAATCTCTGGGTTATATTTGTCGTGGGCTTTAACACATAGTATATCAAGAGCAAGTATAATGTACACTGCAGGTGTTTGAACATGGTGCAGTTAGATTTGCATAATACTGATTTATAACTGTTGTTGCAATAATGTATAAACTTAAGATGATTCGATATCGGTATCCGGATTTGTTTGAGAAATTAAAGATAATTTAAAGTAGTCCTGACAGTTAAATGAGTAAGGCATGGTGATATATTACGTACCTAGTAAATTATGTTTACTGTAAAGGTAGGTGTTAAGTTATTTGAAAAATTAAAAATTTCAATGGATGTACTTCTGTATTTTCTTATGCACTGTAGTGTGCAAGTAGTAATTATGCGAATAACTGATTATGGAAATGACATCCATCGCCGAACTCTGAACCGCTTCGTTCTGACTTTCTGTAAGTGTCAAACGCGAGGTTCTTCACATTTTCGCTGCTGTGTTTTGCTCATCTCTTGTACATTTACTGCACACTGCGTCCGTCTCACTTTAGCCTGTTTTCTGACCTTAATAATGTCTGGTAAAAGTTTAAAATTGTCAGTAATGACATTATTCAGCTTGATACAGCCTATACGTAAAGCCCCCTTTTCCAGTCCTTATTTCCAAATATTCTTCTCAGTGCCGTGTACTCAGTTACCCAAATATCCTTTCCTCCCTTTGTATAATAATAACATCCTATCATTATAAACTAAAATAACGTAGCTTAAATTTTAGAGAAATAACGATTAAGGAACGCGTATTGGGTTTGCGAAAAACAAACGAGATCTTAAGTTTTATCTTCCGTGACCGGCATGCCTTTTTCTTTCCTTTCTCTGTACAGTCCACCTGCTGGTGGATTGTGTAGGAAGTAATTAACAGCTTCATTTCTAAGATGGTTATATTAATCACAATGGCAATATTACCATCTTTATAAAGTTTTTCTACATGCAGTTTAAGCAGCGTCAGCAGATTAGTGTAGCCCCTCTTTCTCTTCTACACGAACGGCAGTGGAGAATAGTGATTCACTTTATGTTAAAGCAAGAAAAAACCTCGTAAGTTATGAATATTTAAATTTTAGTAGAAACATGGAAGATGGGATAGAAACGTGTTTGGGCGTGGCAGTTATTATTCAAATGATTAGCCTAATTTAATCCAGCATCGCGCAAAGGAATTGAAAACAAAATTAATTTTAAGGTGAACATTTTCTTGTGTTAAACGCTGAAGATCTAAAATGTCAACACGACCTTATAATGAACAATCAGAAGTGTATAATTTGCAGCAGAATATAGACGGCAGAAAGCCGTTTCGTGTAGAGGCAAAAGGAAACACTAGTTGTATGCAATATATATATATATATATATATGCCAATTTTAATCAATAAAGCATGGAGAAACTTGTTTTATCTCAAAATTTAGTACCCATTTTAGAGGATTCTAATATATTAAAAATTTTATTGTATATATATAATCAGCTTATCAGAATGTGTTGAAGAATAGAGTTTCTATTTGCGCAAACCTGTTGGACTCTGTTATTTGTAATTAAAATATCCTTTTTTCCTTAGTAACTGCTGGTGAAACTGGAATTATATGTTGGAACAAAATATCTGTGATTTATTTTTATGAAACCGGCTTAGTGTTACGTAGTATCTTAGATGTTGTCGTCTTTACTTATGATGTACCTTATGCATACTACATTTCTGACTGTTATTCGTTAAGCAACCATTGAGACACGTAGCCATTTCTCAACCACCTACAAGAAAGAAACTGTAAACTTCTTAAATATCAAAGCGCTTGTAAAATTTGTAAGTTATGTATCAGAGCCTGTGATTACAACATTGTAAGTGTACAATCAGGAGATGCAGACATTTCTCACCTTTGTTTACGGGATTGCTCACTTCTGTGGATGTGGTTGTGATGGTGATAGTATTGCTCCTGGAGGAAGTAAGAGGAGACGGAATGGCTGTTTTTAACATAGAGGAGCATGCATCGTGCAAAAGAAACAAAAGGCCACATAAGTAATGCACATGAACACAATATATAAGCAAAATAGTAAAGTATGTTGTACGATAAATACAGCTGGCATGAAGCACGCTGAATGGTAAGTACAATTACGAACTGAAATAGTGCATCCCAGCCACATAATTATGTAAAGAATTACTGCAGCCCAGCCACATAATTATGTAAAGAATTACTGCAGTCCAGCCACATAATTACATACTGAATCAGTGCATCCCAGCCACATAATTATGTAAAGAATTACTGCAGCCCAGCCACATAATTACATACTGAATCAGTGCAGCCCAGCCACATAATTATGTAAAGAATTACTGCAGCTCAGCCACATAATTACATACTGAATCAGTGCAGCCCAGCCACATAATTACGTACTGAATTAGTGCAGCCCAGCCACATAATTATGTAAAGAATTACTGCAGCCCAGCCACATAATTACATACTGAATCAGTGCATCCCACCCACATAATTATGTAAAGAATTACTGCAGCTCAGCCACATAATTACATACTGAATCAGTGCAGCCTAGCCACATAATTACGTATCGAATCAGTGCAGCCTAGCCACATAATTACGTACTGAATTAGTGCAGCCCAGCCACATAATTAAGTACTGAATTAGTGCAGCCTAGCCGCACAATTACGTACTGAATTACTGCAGCCCAGCAACATAATTAAGTACTGAATTAGTGCAGCCTAGCCGCACAATTACGTACTGACGTAGTGCAGCCCTGTCACATAATTACGCACTGAATTACTGCAGTTTAGCCACATCGGTTCAACTGGATTCTGTATAATTGTAGCTTTAGTCTTAATTTTAGACATATCTCACACTGTTTCTATAGTAAGCGTAAAAGTGGCATCATTTTTAAGTATAAGTAAACCTGATCGTGTAACAATCGATCGCTGACTGCGTGAGACAGTGATATCCAACCTTATGTTCTTCACTAACATGAAGCCATGAAAGATATTTTGTGCGCGCTCGAGAAACTTAAAATATATATTCGTGAGGATTTCATAGTTTTTTGTCAATGATGGCAGAAAGCGTAGTGATTTCCGAATTGAATATTTATGAAGTTCCGATTAGTTTTCTCTTTTTAGTTTTTGTTCAGATGTTAACACTGGGTGGCTTAGATGTGAAATACTGACAAGTTATCAGAATAAAGAGGTATTGTAATGGCATTTTTCCCCAAAGGTGTGTTGAGTAAAATGTCTTGATGTAAAACAAAAAATTAAAACTATGTTAAATCTAAAACTCTAAGTCCATAGTATTCCTTCTTCTGCATGTTCATGTGATCGCATCACAAACTATGAACTTCTCGCAGTTGCCTGCCAGAAAATTCTGGCTACTTCTGACAGGAGTAACATTAAGAGCGACAGAACGAAGCTTATTTGTTGTGCTGAATCTTAAATTGGCATTCGTTAGCGTCTAATGTGCGTAAGATAAAAGTGTATTGTTTGAAGGAAGTTAAATATGACCGTATGTCTTAAATGCCATTGAAGAGAATAGTATTTTTATAAAGTAGAAAAATGTTTGAATATTTGGAAATTTATTTTGCTGGTTTTCTTCAAAACCCAGAAAATTTTAACTTAAACACTTATAGGAAATAATTCTGTTTGTAATAAGTAGAAATTGAAGGGGAAGCAAGAAGTTTTGCCAAATTCACTCACTGAATCCGCTGAGCCGAAGGAAGAAAAATTGTCACCAAAGCTTACTTCAAGAAGGAGGAGAAAGGGACAGTAGATGGAGAGCAGAAGTGAGTAGAGCTTGGCTGGTGATATATTATGTGCCACGTGCCACATAGTTGAACAACGTCATTGATCTGGTCTGAAGGGTTGGAGTCTTTTGGCCGTTTAGAGTTTTAAATCTGGACTAAAGCAAGACGAAAAGGATAGTGAATATCTCCCCTAGTTTTGAGTGTAAATTGTTAAATACTTTTATTTGTCTTACGAATAGAAGACAACGTAATGGAAAACATGTTACTCGAAAGAGCTTCTCCTCGATTTTAAAACCCGAATTATTTTAATAAATTTAAAGGCCAATGTCCGGGTAGCTCAGTCAGTATAGCGACTGACTACAGGCTGGACGGTCCGGGATAGAATTCCGGTGGGGACGAGATTTTTCGCCCGTCCAGACCGGCCCTGGGACCCACCCAGCCTCCTGTACAACGGGTACCGGGTCTTTCCCGGGGATAGAGGCGGCTGGGACGTCGGGCTGACCCCCCTCACCCTCATCTAGAGTGCCGAGGTCCTAGAAAGAGTAGAGCTATATCTATACTCAACCTAAGGGCCTTCGTGGCCTATAAAAAGAATGAAAACCTACCTAAAGGCCAATGTGTCTTTTGTGTCACGTGGCTTTTTCTGATAATTCAGGTACTTAAATAAGAATGATGTGACAGTGACACACATTTCAGGCATTAATCACGTAACGTTCACTTCATTTAATGAATTCAGTTAAACGACAGGGTTCTCACATTTCAAAGCGTTTTGCTAGAGAGTTTAATGCAGAAATACAGAGATATCGTGTGGTACGTTCACAAGGGAATATAAATGAGAATTAGTGTTCTGTTCAGATTGTCCTCTTCTACCTTAAAGTTTATATTCATTTCTATGATTACATGAGCCGTGACTCTTGGAGTAAAAGCTGAGAGAGAGAGAGAGAGAGAGAGAGAGAGAGAGAGAGAGAGAAGTAAAACTGGCAGTAAGCTGACGCGAAATAGTGAAGTCACATCTAAATGCTGCTATGTCCTGCCGCTCCGACCGTCGGCCTGCGTATGTTTAAAATTTGCGACGGAAAATTAAATGCGATGACAATAACAACAACTCGTTTTTGAAATTTACTTGACTGGGTAGTTGAAGTTTCTGTGTTCGGTTCTACGCAGTGTTTATCTCTGAACCTTAAACAATTACGAGAAAACTTACTTTTCATGAGGGGGAGAAATAGTCTTTTACGACTATTTGGTACTCTTCAAATGAGCCCACCACTTTTCCCTCTAAGGCGCACGAATACACATATTGTATTTGCAAGATTTATTCAAATATAATTTTTCCATGTAGCCTACGTTAACCTAGATTAAGGAATTAACGATTGAGTGAATACCAGTTTTGATTCTTGTTTGATAGTTTCCTTATTAAGAATTCAACCTGGAAACCATATATTTTAATCTAAACTTTAACGATTGTCCTCAGTTGCTCTATGCAAATTCTGTGGTTAAACCAACAAAGCTTTTTTCTAAAGTTTTGTAAGTTATTGTTTAATAATCATCCTTCCACTCAGGCGTCGTTACATGCAACATAAATAAGAAAAAATACGTCAGGTTCTTCTAAGTTATTCCTTTCCTGCAGGCTGTTCAAAAAACTGTAAGTGAACTTCTCACCGCAATTCGATTGCCACATGCCTCCGGTCCATCCTCCTTCACTTGTTTACAATAATATTCGTGTGTTTGGCGACAGGTACAGATTGTCAGACACATCAGCAAGGTACCGACCACAGGTGGATTACAGCCAGTTATTTTACTGTTACCTCTAAGATTATAAGCTAACGGTCAGTTAGTTCAAGTTTATATCAACCTACACCCACATCGTACTCTTGTATTGCAAATGTTTATCCTATTTGAGAAGAATAGGAGGCAGAGGACAATGGGTGACTGTAGTTACGTGACTGAATCCATGCTGACATTTAGCCCGTACTTTAATATAATGAGGAAATTTGTAATTTCTACATTTAAGCATATGTTGAAATCAAGAGGGATTAGAAGAAGGGGCTTGTAGCTCGCATGGGAGCGGTGAGAAATGGATGCGAAATTTTAATGGGAAAACATGAAAGGATACCTGGGCATATATTAGGAAGATAATGTTGTAAATTATTATGAAATAAATATTATGAAGAGTGCGGACAGAATTTATGTAGTTGTGTACTGAGTCCATGTAGCGGGTTGTTATGAACATGGTAATGAAAACTTGGTTTCCGTTAAAAAGTTCGTCTGCTGCTTTAATAGCAGAATATCTGTTACTACACGTAAAGTATATGTAAGGCAGTCCGACAAAACTAATTCTATTAGAATAACAATAACTTTTGTTTTTTTCCATTGCCACATATTTCAACCCAATTGCATCGTCGCCGCCGCCGTCGTCATCAGCAGCAGCGTTGACAATATCGAACCGAAACATGTAGCAGTTGTAAAAGATTATCGTCTCATAATAATAATAATAAGATTTGTGTTGGACTGAGATATCTGTATTATTAGTTACTAAACGTAGCGGAATATCTTCTGTCAAGACTGAATGACTGTTGGATTCTCAAGGTAGACTCTGTTACACGGAGTTAGTTATGTAATCAGCTTGCAGGAATTCAGCTTCTAGACCAAATACGTAATTGTCTAACAACAGTTAGACAATTACGTCACACAAATTTCCCCACAACAAAATATCGCCTACTGTTCTAACACCTGGTTCTTTCCCTGAAAGTTGTAAGCAGAAATTTGAACTTTCTGAAGATAAACTCACGGCGACACGCAGTCAGAACTTCAGTCCATTTTCCTTTCAACGCTAACGAAAACCTAGTTAGAGTTCAGCTCTGAGACTCCTCCTTGTGATAGACTCCCTTTCTTGCCTAATATGCTACCCTATACCATTCTGCACCCATCTTTTCTCCCCTGCCCCTTTATTCTTGTGAGATGCATTAGGGACTATGGACAGACCACACTGTGTGAGTTTCCCATACTATATTAGCAGAGTCCATTAGGACGCCGCAAAGGTGTAATATCAATACTGCATTACACGCTGTGAATGCGAGGATCAATATAGGACTAGGCTTGTTCACGTTAACATCCAGAGGGTTTATAAATTTAGGTCGTATGCACATTACATTCAGTGATACTGGCACATTGTATTTTTAGACAAAATAAAAATGTGTAGGCTATATGCACCGGGCAGATATAATTAACACTCCATCTACAAGTGCAAATATGTGTAGATGAATTAAATAATATACCGCGAAGAAAATAAATGCCAATTCTATCCATTCTAGTAATTCAGAAACGTGTTGCTTTGCACACTGAATTTACATTGAAACAAAGGTCCATTCTTATAGTCACAATATTCTAGTATCTCCTTCGATGCTGAGGTAGATCATTTAATTTCACGGTCATGCGCAATATAATAATAATAATTATTATTATTATTTAACTGCAATTGGGTTATCACCCGGTGGCAGTTGTTATTTTACATATATACAAAATATGAAATTGGTTACTAATAAATTTAAGTCGGGAGGTCTACATGAGAAGCGTGTAGTGGCAACTTGGAATCTTGGGAACCATCTCAGCGTTTGCTTATAGACACAGGGAAACCAAGAAAAATCTGTAACGAGGTGGCCGGTCACAGGACCTTCCGAATACTGACTTCTAGCCAGCAGTCTGGCATCTAAAGTAAAAATAGCAATACACATATAGTAAAACAAATACACAAAAATGACAACACACACAAGACAACTACAACAATACACACAAGACATCTTAAAATATATGTACAAGTAAAGTTTTGTATTATTTCTCAGTCTACGCCCAGATAGCCTTGGTGATATCTCCTCTTGAAGGTTCTTGTTTGAAACGCCTTTTCTGTGGTTTCTTAGAGGGTTCTGAAAATTTCTGTAGCATCTTAAAGGCCTTGAAAAAATGTGATGAATTAGGTTAAAACTATCCCAAACGTTACTTCATGGTTTATGAGAACGACTGTAAATTCTTCAATTAATTTGCTTGTCAGTCCCGATAAAATTTATACCAATTCGAAGTTGTCTTTGCAGATCATGGTACGTGTACCTCACTCAGTATATAGGAATAACAATTCTAGCAAGGACACTAATCCTGAAAAAATATCTGATAGAATAGCTGCCTGATAATTGGGTGAGAAACTACGCCAATTTTGTCAGTTGTTCTGAGGCAGTAAAAGATTTAGATAATTATGTGAAAAATGGTGCGACTCGCATTCTGAAAATTTTTAAGTCGATTCCCGTGGGTGACTTTCTTAGGTGAGAATTTTCATAATTTTTTCAGTTTATCCAGGCAAATCGTGGAACAGTGCTGAAAAATTAAATATGCTTTAACTTACCATTCACCTTTCATCACCATTATTTCAGAGTTGCACACTAAGTAGATACACCAGTCATATCACAATATTGCTAAAGGACTGAATATTTACTCATTTTCTTACACTTGGAGTTCATAATAATAACTCTACATTAATATTAGCATCTTTAGTACGTTCAGTACTAGATCGATTTAGGTCCAAGGCCCTGATGATTCGTGGCGTCGATTTTACCGCTTAAAATCTTATTGTGTTTGTTTTGAGATTCCGTGGTTTATTCTTTCCATCTTATTAATTGACCAAATTAATGCACAAATTCTTGTTTTATAATAAGTTTATTATATTCCTCTACATGTCTCGAACACTATTGTGCTCATCATCAGGACGTCAGAATTTTATTATACAGCATCTGGTATCATCACACTCTCTAGGTGGCCGTCCAGTGCACAGGTTGGGAGAGGACTGCCTCTGGTTAATTACTAAGATTATACTGAGATGCACGGTCAAAAAAACATAAGATATTCTTTCCATTCTACGAACTCTAGACTCCCTAACACGAATACGGTAAAGAAAATTATAGTCAATGTCTTATGAACGTAATACTGCGTCTACTCACGGTATAGCTTGATGCTGCCATCAGTGTCCCCCAGAGAGTTCTTGGAGACGCACTTGTACGAGCCAAAGTCTGTTGGACTGACGGAACGGATCGTCAGTTTCATGTGTACTTTGTAGGCGTTGTCTAGCAGCACAGGCTCGTACTTGCCGCCTGTGAACAACAGAGAATGCTTCTGTTTAGGGATGCTGCACTAAACGCTGGGAAGCATAAGTGTAGCGTTGCAGACACTTAGCGTGTTCTCGCAGAGGATAGTGACTTTTTGTATGAGCCGTCCGATATTGTGCCTGGCATTTTTTGAGGCTGATTCGTATGTCATGAAAGATGGAGCGTCTAAAAAATTAACAATGAAATTACATATTATTGTAAACAATTAACAAATATTTTATTCCGAGGAAAAATATTTTCTGTTCATGTAGATAGTTCTATTTTTAACCAGATTTTATCAGAAGAAAACAAATTATTTCCCGATTCTACCAGACACGCGGAAAGAACATTTGATCGTCTTGCTACAAACAATCCTGAATTTTAATGATTGCATAGGTCATATTTAATATTTGCATTTTTTTTGTTGCTACTCTAGACGTGGCGTCGAAATTCTCTTGATCTCTTCTAAGAGACGGTGTCGCTTTAAGGGGGGATCTGATGACGTAAACATTTAATTTTCAAGATGAACAGACAGAAGTGGAGAAACACCTGGACTCCGGGCGGGTTCAAACCCCGCATCTCAATATTTATACATTCGAAGGATATATAAGTGTTATACAGTGAAGATCCCGCTATAGTCCTATAGACTCGTGATTTTAGTCCAACAGATCAGTAAGTCAGCCGGTTTTCTAATCAAATTCATTCCTTCATTATTCGTTGAATTTATAGAATCTTACGTTAAGAACTTCAACATACGATGTACGATGTTTTCACGGTTGCATCTTGTTTCACATTTCGATTAGGCTCGCTAGACCGCACGGTTGCCACAAAACCGAAAAGCATCTTGTAAGTCATGAAAAGCTTTTCCTAATGTTTTTTTCTATCCTCGGTTATTTAATACGATTCTGAACTTTGAACTATTTCTCTTTGTTAATGAATATCAGAGGCTCATTTTACTCTGATGTTTCCTCTTCGTCCTCATCCCATTTTATATTTCCTTTTAATTATTTGGCGGAAGGGAACTGGATACAGCCTAGTTGAAGCAGTTTTACGGTGACGGTTTCGCAGAATTCTCTCGTACCTACTGAAAGAAACCACGAGAGAAATTTCATATGTTTAACATAAGTAGGAATTCCGGGTAGAATCATAAAATGTACTTACCTAATGCAGGACGTCAGTTGTAAAACTTGGCATTGTGTTACTGAGATCAATATTGAGTCACTAAAGTCATGTAAATACAAATTTTATATTTTATAACTTAATTTACGCTCTCTTTTACAATTATAAGGAAGACGGTTCAGTATTAGGAAAGAGACAGAGAGAGACTTAACGCGGGGAAAATTTACTCGCACAGAAGAGAAGCAACTTAAACAATAGATTACTTTGTTTAATACACGGTTTTATAATGAACATCAATGGATAATCACAACATTTTTTCCCCCATTCTTCTGCCATATTGGTACGTTTCTGTAATATATACGCTGTGAATTTTTCTAGTAAATATTATATTAAAGTTCATTTCTTGTACAGAAACATGTGATTGTAGGATTGGATGATGGCACATAACTTACACTCTGCAAACAAGCTTGACAGGGAGGTTCAAAGATTTTCCTCATCAGTAACGCGAACAAGTGTTCCACTTTGGTTCTCCGTTTATTTCGGTTACACTAAAAAACATTCGCAAATATCTTAGCGAAAATAAATGATATAAAGTGAAATGCTAACTTGATGCAACTAGTTAATTTTATTGAGGTATTCTTAGCTTGACATGTTTCGGGTATATACGCCCATCATCAGGAGCATTAGATGTTGAGTTGCAGAGTATGGTTTTCTGCACCGAGATTTCGGATGGGTTGTGGTCTTGAGGGCCGCTGCGTGGGTTGTACAGTGTGGATGGTGCACGGCACGGTTTGGTTTGGTTTGGTTTGGCTCCTGATAATGGGCGTATATACCCATAACATGTCGAGCTAAATATACATCAATAAAATTACCTAGGTGCATCAAGTTGGGATTTCACTATATTTCATGACGAAGATGCACGGTCAAACAATCATCAAAAATGAATGTTATCAAATTATTCGCCGAAATTCTTTGTATGATGGTGGATATGTTGTACACTTAGGGCGCGTTCGCAAAATTGCTAAAAGCGACTATTAGCTTCGTCATGTCTGTTCGTCTGTCCGCATGGAACACCTGAGCTTGCAATGGACGGAATTAAATGATTTTTGTATTCGAGTGTTTTCGAAAATCTGTCGAGAAAATTCCAGTTTCATTAAACTCTGACAAGAATACCATGTCCTTTACATATAGAACAAATATGCACATTTGATCATACCTCCCTCATTTCTTCTTAGTCAGAAATGCTTCAGGAAGAGCCGTAGATAAAATCAAAACACACATTTTAATTTCAGTACCTTTTCTCCGATAATTGTACCGTTTAAG
>Ga0123354_10011630_pt1 | contig 13620 bp, 11 predicted proteins | sample TergutLab28metaG_2_FD_97872 | JGI IMG/M metagenome (GOLD analysis project Ga0123354, IMG submission 97872) | Labiotermes labralis P4 segment gut microbial communities from Petit-Saut dam, French Guiana - Lab288 P4 | ecosystem: Host-associated > Arthropoda: Insects > Digestive system > Gut ... | reverse complement strand
GCGACGAATAGTTCACGCTTCGAGAGCATGAACCTTCGCTTACTTATTCTCACTTACTTGAAATATGGTAGATTTCGATTTTAGAGAATAAGAGCTAAGCTCAAATTATATTTTAATCACTGTATTACTCTGTTTTTATTACATATCTTTAATTTTTTTTTTATTTGTTTTAACTGTGCAAATATACGACTATTTTTGTAAAAATAAGAAATAAACACAACGATTTTTTACTTAATTCAAGAATCTACCTTTTCGGAGTTTTCATATTCTGTTTCAAATTGTCAAGCCTTTAGCTGTTCTGCCTTGCTCGCTCTGCTCCATACGTTCGACCTGTTCTTTCAGCAATTCTTCATACCTCTCTACCTGTTTACGAACAATGTTAATGCTGTCATTGTTCTCAAATAGCTATTCCAAACGATAAAGATTTTTTTCTTTGGTCTGCAAGCGCCCAAAAAATACGGAAACGATAATAGCCAATCCTATCCACGAAAAGAAAAACCAGTTGGAACGGATGTTGAAATCAATTAATCGTTTCAAACATATCCATATTTTTATTACCTTTGCGAAAATAATAAAGAAAGGATATAATTATGGCATTAGAAACACGTCCTTTCCCTGTGCTGACCGGTAAAGCAGCAAGGGATTTTTTGAAAAAAGTCGAGAATTTTAAAACAACCGAAACTCCTGAACAAATTAAAGAAGTTAATCGTAGAGTTCGCGAATCGCTGGAAAAATCAAGAAAATTGGGATACAATGTATGATTGATTTGGTGAAAGATTGTAAACTTCTTACAGTTTCGGAAGAAAATATGATTTCGGACTTTGACTGCGGAGATGTAGAGTTAAATGATTTTTTCAATAATAAAGCGCTTTTGTTTAAAGAGCAACTTTTAGCAAGGACTTGCTTTTTTCTTCACGACAAAAGCGGTGAGGTTGTTTGTGCTTTTTCACTTTCTCCTAATGCCTTGAAAGCAAAAGATTTGCCAAATAACAGACAAAAGAAGGTTAAGCAATTAGTTCCTCGAGAAAAAACATTGCAATCCTATCCTGCATTTTTGATTGGGCGTTTCGGCGTCTCCCGGGACTTCAACGGACAAGGAATTGGTAGTCAATTAATGAATTACATAAAGGGCTATTGCATTGATAAGTTTCCTGATTTTTGTCGTTTCTTAGTGATTGATGCCTATAATTCACCCTCAGTGTTAATATTTTATCAAAAGAATAACTTTTTAACGGTTTTTTCCACTGAAGAACAAGAACGTGAAGCATACAAAATAAAGTCCGAAGAATTTTTACAAACGAGGTATCTTTTTTATGATATGATGCGTTGGCGTGATGGAAGTGGCCTTTAAATTTTACTTCTACAAAGGTATGTCTTTTAATTTATTCCACAAAAATTTTTTGTCCGCATTTTCTAAAATGGCTCAAAAATAGATGAAATTAAAAAGTTTACAATTCAATTTAATATATTGTTATATAGAATATTATATGATTCAATGAATTCCATAAAATTGCAGAGTTTTGCAATGTACAATTTCCGTCCTGGGCACAAGGAAAGATACTTTAATTGTAAGATAAACGGTTAAAGTATCTTTTTTATCCATTTGAGGCTTTGTCCTATTTGTCCTCAGAAGAGGTGTTAAATCTTAATAAACTGTAAATATATTTTGTCTTAAGCAAACATCATTATACCAAATTTCCATTCTGTATCTCCCCCGTTTAAGTTCACCGGGCGGAAAGTTAGATTTCCCTTTTTCCCATTCATTGATTATTACATTTCCTTCTCCCGTTGTGAGGTAAGCTTTTGTCTTGACCGTGTAATCGGAGGTAATTTTAGGATTTATCCATAATTGGTTATTCTTTGGCATATAGATTTTAATTTCCAATTCTATATTTTTTGGTTCATCCAGCAAACTTTTGTATGAAATTTGAACTGTCAACCATTCAATTTTGAGTAAGTTTGCATTATAATCATTGATGATTCGCCCTTTTTTATTTGTATTTTTAAAATTAACTCCTGTAACAATGAATGGAAAAGTATGCTGTATTTCCGAGATTGTTCCTGTTAATTTAGAATTGGTCGTTTGTACATTTGCAAGATCATCCTTCGTTTTTCCTAAATCTATTTTTGTAACTTGCAAATCGTCTTCTGCTTTTTGTTTCTCTCTTTCCGTTGTTGCTATTTTCTCTTCTAATTCCTTATATTTACTATTATTATCATCCATTCCCTGCACCGCGGAAGACAGAGTTGTTATTCTTTGTTGAGCATCTTGTAAAGCAACTGTCGTTTGCTGTAATAGCTCTAAAGTGTCATCAAATTGTGTAGTCAGTTTTTTTAACTTTGAAATAGCATTTTTCAGTTCCGATTCCTTTTGGGCTAATTTAGTTTCGCAGGTTTCATCTACTTTTACTTGAGCTACTGCGTTTATTGATAGCATCATCAAACCCAATAGAAATAATAAATGTATTTTTAGTTTCCATAGTTTTTTTAATCGTATCCTTTTCATTTTTATTATTTTAAAATTATTAGTTTGTTTTATTCCGATTACTCTTGATAAACCCCTGATTCAATCACCTTTCCATTTGCATCTAAAATTCTGCCTTCCCCATTTATTTCACCATCCCGCCAAATTCCCTCGAAAGTTGTACCGTCGCTTTTAATCAGTTTTCCATTTCCGTTGCGCAGGTCGTTTTTGTATGGTCCGATGTATGTCGTAATACCGTCAGGATAAACATATTTACCATCGTTACCCTGTTTCAATCCTTTACTAAACATTCCCGTATAAACAGCTTTATCATCATATACCGCAGTCCCTTTCCCATTGGGATAGCCACCTTTCATTTGGCCTGAATAAAGATAGGAACTCAAAGGATTTTCTGCAGGCAGCGATGCAACGATTTTTACCTGTGATTTATCATCCAGCAAATACCAAACAGTTGTATCAAGTTTTCCTTGGGTAGGATGAATATAAATCACTTTATCATAAATAAGTATTTTCAAGTTCGTATTTTGTTCGTTGAGCATTTCATAAATCAGACGGTTATGCTCTTCCGTATGCTGTTGATAATACCATACTCCCCCTCCTGTTAAAAGCAAGAAGACCGCAATAATGATTCCGGCAATCCACTTTTTTGATATTCCGCTTTTTTCGATTATTTCAATGCCCGACGCTGACTTCCATCCTTTATTCCCGGTAAGTTCGTACATTAGTTCGTTAACATTCTGGTACCTGCTTTCAGGTTTGATTGCCATAGCTTTGAGGATTGTCCGGTTTGCCATATCCGACAATTCCGGCGTGAGCTTCTTGAGATCAACAAAATCTCCAATCAAACGTTCGGTAGCATCCATTGGCACTTTTCCGGTAATAATGAAATAGAATACCGCCCCTACCGAATAAATATCCGTATAAGCTCCTTTGCGGCTGGTTGTAGCGTATTGCTCAGGGGGTGCATAGCCTCGTGTGAGAATGGTCGTGTAAGATTGAGTTCGATCCTGTACAAATTCACGCGCCGAACCAAAGTCTATCAAAATAGCTTTATTTTCCGGCGTAATCATGATATTATCCGGTTTCACGTCGCGGTGGAGGATGTTGCGTTTGTGACAATAATCAAGCGCTTCGCAAACCTGACCCATAAAGTTTACCGCCATTCCGTAGGGGATCTTGCCTTTCTTTTCTATTAGTTTTTGCAGAGTAACACCTTGAATAAAAGGCATTACAATATAAGATGTTTCGTTTTCATCGAACACATCCGTTACTCTTACAATGCCGGCGTGATCTAATTTTGCAAGTGTTTGCGCTTCTTCGACAAATTTTCGGCGATATTTTGAATACATCTCTTCAGGCATTCCTTGCAAATGTACGGTTAGATTCTGCGAATGGCGTATACAAAAGCCATTGATAAAGAATTCCTTAATTGCAAAATACTGATTCAATGTAGCATGACGTGCATAATAGGTTATGCCGAAACCGCCCGACCCAAGTATTCGTTCAATAACATACTTTCCGCCGGCAAGCTTCGTACCCGGCTGAAGTTCTTTGAAAATTAAAGATTCGTTGCTCATTAGTTGGTTAATTACAATTGTATATTTTGTAATTATTTTATATCTTTATGATATTTCTAATAATCCACCATAAAACTATTAATATTAAATAGATATAAATAGTAATCCGACTGTAACAAAAACTTTTTATTTTTCCCAATTTCCCATCCGGATCAAACCAGGTTACTACAACCAACGCCATGGCATAAGGCGCGGAAATAAACATAAAAGAATTGTAGTAAAACGCTTTTCGTATGTTAAGATGCAAAAGGCTATATATTGCTCGTTGTGATCCGCAAGCCGGACATTTTAAACCGGTAAGCATATAGAATGGACATTTGGGCAGCCATATTGTTTTTTCAGGATTGAAAAAATACAATATGACTGCGCCTGTCACAATCGTAACAATAACAATGATTATTTTACTTTTATAAAAATTTACTAAATAGCGCTGCACCTACAATAAAATAATAAATAGTGGATAACAGCAATAATGCAATTCCAATTCCAAAACTCCACCAAAACCAAGTCTTCGCTTTGCGGGCTGCTTCCATTGCTCCGGGACGATCGTTTGCACTCCAAAGACCATCTACCTTCGCGGCATAAACGATTGAAACAATTCCAAACGGCAAACAGCAAAATATTGTACTCAAAATAGCCCAAACCAAGAAATTATTCGGTTTTGTTTGTTGTGGATTATTAGTTCCATTACCACCGGGATAACCGCCCCCATAATCATCAGTACCTCCCCCTCCTAAATTGCTGAAATAATTTTGCCAAGGCAGCGTGGTATTTCCGATGCGAACAATATCCGATTGATTTAAAGAGATTTCGCCGTTACGACGTACCCCGTTCACATAAGTACCATTTGTTGAATTTGTATCCACTAAACGATAGTTACCATAATCATCTTTAATGATTTGACAATGACTTCCAGACACTTTTAGATCGTCGTTAATTACAACATCATTGCCTGGATTGCGTCCAATTTTAATAATTCTCATATACAATACATTTTTTTAGTTTATAATTATACTTTAATAAAGATTTCATAAAAACGACAGAAAATCCTACCATCTAAAGATATATCCAATTTGGACTTGAAGCTTATTCAACTTTTGTTGATATCCTTCCATTTTAGCATTCCCTCTGTAATCGGAAATATTCATACGCTCAGAAGACCAATATTCATCATTTGCAATGTTTAACAATCCCAAATCGTAGGAAACGCCAATAATAAATCCGCTAAATTCGAATCCTGCCCCGAACCTAACTCCCGCATCAAGATTTTTGAAAGGAGCTTCTTTGAATGTATAGTCATACGTATTGGTAGGCGCATCTCCGGTTGTATAGGTGGTTGTGGAGTGTCCTGCTTTACCAAAGAGATCAAGATTACCTTCAGTATTAGAATTTATGAGATACGTTTGACCTGTTGCAGCGCTGTTGCTATAATAGTATTCTGTCAAAAGCGGCCAATCGGTTGAGCCTGTAACCTTACCCTTTCCTGAAATTCCATATCCGACATAAGGACCTGCGTTAATTTGAATATTTGACTTTTCAGATAATTTAAAACGGTAGGACAAAAGAATAGGAACTTCAATATAATTTAATTCATAATTTTCATCAAAATCATCATAGACGGTTCCTGTTAAATACGTTGTAGCTGTATAATTATCCAGTCGATACGGAGATGAAGAAGAAAAAGAGTTTTTAACTTTCGCATTCACATAATTGATACTGGGTTGTAAATAAAGATTTTTATCTAAACGAATATCCAATAATAATCCGACACTAAATCCCATTTCCGATTTATAAGCCGGCTTTTCGGAATCATCTCCATACCCGTAATCTATAGCGCTTCCTATGTAATTTCCGGATGTACTGACTTTGAAATTTTCACTAACAATCCCTGCCGTAATTCCAAGAGAAAAATTTCTTCCTCCAATTACATTATCTTTGGGGGATTTTATCTTTCCTGTTTTATTCTCCACCTGTATTTTATTATCCTCTTGATTACGTGCTTGTTCCATACAAAAATCGTATCTGTTTTTTGCATACGTATCATTTTGATTCAAACGAGTGACTTTAGAATACTGTATAGCTGCATTTTTGTAATCCCCATTACTAAAATAATCATCAGCCATTGATAAGGCGTTCTTACAGTCTTCAGAATCTTTAATTCTTTGACTTACATCTTGCCCTGCATTGCCGCGAGAATTTTGGTATGCTGTAAAATTTTTGACAGCATTTTCATACTTCCCTGCATTAAAAGCCGCATTAGCATTCTCCAAATAGGTATTAATATCCTGCCCGTACGCAGAAAAAGCCGTTATTAAAACAAGAACAAATACTAAAAAATTTTTCATTATAAACATTTTTTTAATTATAATTAGACAATAAATTATTTACTTCACCTGTGCTTTTCAATTCTTTTGCTTTTAACAGTAATTTTTTGACAAAATCGTCATACCCTGTAATGGGAATTAGTGTTTTAGCTTTAGTAATGAAATTGTTATAGCCTGTATCATCGTTTGGAATTTTTTTATATATTTCAAAAGCCTTTTCATACTGTGCCGAATTAAAAGCCTCGTTTGCTTGATTCAGATTGTTCTTCAATATTAGTTTTTCTATTTCCCTCTGATGAATTATATTTTCCTGTTGCTGTTTTTTAATCGCTTCTTCCTTTTGCGTTAGCTGCTGATCGTCATTCTTTTGCGCCGGTTGTTCAACTTCATCCATTTGTGTCGGTTGTTCATCTTCATTCTTTTGCACTTTATTTTCAACGATTGTGTCTTCTATCACCGTTTTTTTATTGTTATTTTCTGTCGAAGGTTTATTCAATTGATCAACTTGAGTTTTAACACTATCTGTTTTTTCTTGGGTTAATTGTGAATTATTCATTCTTCCTTTAAGCAGGAATATCAACAATAAAATAAAAGCAAAGACTAACAAACCCATTCCTACCCAAATGAATGGTTGGTTATTCTTTTTATTTTCCACTTTCTTTCCACCCATCCCCAACAAATCATCCATAAACTCCTTTATGTTTTGGTAACGGTTTTCGGGTTTTATCTGCATTGCTTTCAGTATGGTACGGTTCCCCTCGTTAGGTATTGCAGGATTCAATTCCTTTGGTTCGGGCATTTTTTTATCTTCACTCAAACGCTCTGTTGCATCAAATGGGACTTTGCCTGTTATAGCAAAATAAAATGTAGCGCCAATAGAATAAATATCAGTGTAATTGCCTTTAGGGCTATTCGCATTGTATTGTTCTATGGGCGCGTAATGGGCTGTGCGCTGAATCACCGTATAATTAATTCGTTCAACATCGCGAGCCGAACCAAAATCAATAAGAATTGCTTTTTTATCGGGGGTAATCATTACATTTTCCGGTTTAATGTCGCGATGATAAATCTTCCTGTCGTGAATATACCCGACAGCGTTTGCAAGTTGAGCAATATAGTTTACGGTTTCAACGTATGGGAGTTTTCCTTGCTTATTAACAATATTCTGCAAATTTTGTCCTTCAATGAAAGTCATAACCATATAGGAAGTGTTGTTTTCATCGAAAATGTCAACTACTTCTACAATGTTAGGGTGTTTCAGCGCAGCAAGCGTTTTTGCTTCTTTTATAAATGCTTGCCGGAATTTTTCGAATACCGCACCGCTCATTCCCTGCAAATGAACGGTCTTTGCTTGAGCATTACGAAAGCATTGCCCTGCAGGAAAATATTCCTTGATACATACTATTTTGCCTAAACCGTTTTGGACAGCTTTGTAGGTTATGCCAAAACCACCTTCGCCTATTTTTTTATCAATGGTATATTTTCCGTTACACAATATTGTACCGGATTGTAATTCTCTAAAATCTTGTGTATTATTTTCGGTCATAAATACTATCTTATTTTGCGACTATACAACAAATGATCTCTGACGGCTTTCTGAAATTCTTCGCAAGACTGATATCTTTCGGCAGGATTTTTTTTCAATGCTCGTTCTACAATACATTGTAAATCCGGGTTTATCGGCGGATAAAACTGCTTCATTTTCGGCGTTGAATTATTTTTGATTTTATCTTTAATTTCTTCATTTGCCTGTCTTGCATTCGGATTTTGCGAAGTAAAAGGAACCGTCCCCGTTAGCATTTCGAAAAGCATTACGCCCAAGGCAAAAATATCGGTGTAGCGACCACATTTCCCCATTTCCGATTGTTCCGGCGGCATATAAGCAGGCGTACCAAAGCTGGTACTGCTGCTTGCATCGCTCATGCGCGCAGCAATGCCCAAATCTATCAATTTAATTTTGCCGTCGGGCTGCAGCATTATGTTGTTCGACTTTACATCCAGGTGCAGAACGCCATCGATATTCAATGCCGGAATTTTAACATTATGCAAATAGGCAACCGCATCAAGTATTTCCAAAAACATGGGTAAAGCTTTTTCTTCAGGTATAAGTCCTATTTCACTGTATAAATATTGCTCCAAAGTTTTGCCCTCAATGAACTCCATTACGATAAACAACTGTCCCTTTTCTTGAATGTCGATAAAATCCACCAATTGGGGAATGTTTGGATGCCGCATATAAAGGTACATTTGCGTTTCCACCTCTTTAAACTTATCGCGTATGATTTGATTTTTGAAGTGTTTTATTTTCAATTCCTTGATAGCCACAGGAAAACCACTGCGAAGGTCTATGCCCCAATAAACCTTGGCAGTGCCTCCTTCGGCAATCAGCCGTTCGACGCGATAAAGTGGTATTTTCGGCATGTCGTCCATTACTTTTTCGTTGTATCAGTTTGTTGTTTAGAAATTTTCTTAACCTTTCCATAATCCGTCAGCGCCTGAATTATGAGTTGATACTCACCCTCCGTGCTTGCAGTAGCAAATTTCTTATCCAAAACTTCTTTTGCATTTTGTTCGCCTTTTTTTATCTTATAACCTTCTGCCTTTATATTATCAAAATTTTCTTTTATTATCTTATCATAGATTTTATTACAAACCGTTTTATAGTCGCTTTCAGTGAAGTTCTTCGTAAGTTTGTTATACACATCCTGAAATGATTCTTTCTGTGTTTTCATTTGCTTTTCCGGTTTGGATTCTTTAACTTTTTCGCTTGTGTTTTCCGACTCTGCTTTGTTGGTTTGCGTTTTCTGAATTAGTGTTTCATTTTGTTTTTGTATTGTTTGTTCTGTTTGTTCTTTATCGGCGACCGGCTTCTGTGAATTTGATATTCCCTTTATTTCGTTCTTGGAGCTATCTTGTTCTCCATTCACTTTTTGCTCATTATGCTCTCTTTCAATATTTTGATATTTCTTACCTTCTTCTGCGAATTTTGTGGATGACTTTTGTGTTGAATTCGCTTGCTTCCCGTTTGATTCATTACTTGTTTTTGTTACTTGTTTATTAAGTTCTTCCGGTTGTTTTTTAAAATTCTCCGTTTCCGTTGGCTTCTGCTGCCGATTTTGCTCATTTAATTCATTTTCTGTTATTATCTGTTCTTGTGTTTCTATTTTCTTTTTTGCTTTAGAATTGACGTAGAAATATACAACACTACCTGCAATTAACAATCCCAATGCTATTGCAGCCGTAACAAACCAAATGATGTGTTTGGATTTGAATTTTGATTTCTGCTTCCTTCTGATAAATGGTTTGAGATAGCTTTGCCAGGGTAATGCAGTATTTCCAATTTGTATAACATCGTTGGATTGTAGTCGTACTTCGCTTGTTATACGTTGCCCATTGACAAAAGTTCCGTAAGTAGAACCTAAATCTACTACCGAGCAATTGCCATTGCCATCTTGTATTATTTGCAAGTGATTTCGGCTTACATTGTCGCCATCTATAACGATATCATTATCCCGCGTCCTTCCTATTGTGATTACATTTGAATTTGAAATAGATGCTTGAGGTTTAGGTTTACGTTGAAGATTATAACTTGTGAATTTGGTCTTTTTCCATGGGCTATTATCTATCCGTATCAACTCCACAGTGATATTATCTTGTCCGCCGGGCTGTCCTTTTTCGCCCTCTAATGCAAGGGTTATAAGTGAATTCCCTTTCTGTTCAATAGTAGCGTTGCTCGACAAAACTCTTTTTATCGTGCTGTCGGAAATCATGCCGCTTAGTCCATCGCTACAAATAAGAAATACATCGCCGTTTTTAGGCAAGATGGGTAAATCCCGGTAATTAAAGGTCGGCTGTAATTCGGGTTTTATACCCAACACTTTGAAAATACGGTTTTTATTCGGATGATGTTCTGCCTCCTCGTTTGTTATCTCGCCGGCATCTATCAAGGTTTGCACAAAAGAATGGTCTTTGGTTAGGCGGTGCAATTGTTTTTCTTTACCCAAATAGAGATAAATACGACTGTCGCCCGCATGAGCAATATAAGCTTTATCGTTTTGCAATAATAAAACACATGCGGTGGTTCCCATACCTTTAAGCTCCGGTTGTTGGCTGGCAAAATCTAAAATCTTCATATTGGCAAACTGTAATGCTTCATTGAGCGCTTGCAGCGGGTTGGCATATTGCTCTTTTTTCAAAGATTCAATAATGCTATCTACCGCAATTCGAGACGCTATTTGCCCGCCAACGTGTCCGCCCATGCCATCGCAAACCACAAACACATCACCGTTGGGAGTATGCTCGGCTATACCATGGCAATCTTCCTGTGTAGTACGAACTATACCTATATTATCTTTATAAAAGATATTACTTGGATGGAGCGTTTTCAAAGCCATAATTACAAATAAAAAGTTATCACCGCTTCTCCTAAGCCAATAATATCGCCATTTTGCAGCGTAGCGCGTTGAAAAAATTGTCCGTTGATAATCACTTTATTAGTATTCACTTTTTCTATAATTTCAAAGCTGGTGCCTGTAAAAACAATTTCAGCGTGGTAATTCGAAGTTCGATAGTGGTTTAATACAACATCATTATCTGCTCCTCTTCCAAGTGTTGTAACAGGTTTTCTTATATTGTAAGTAAAATTTTCATTGCCAACCCTGCATTGCAAACGTGGAAACAGGTTTTTAAGGTTCATCAATTGACCAAGATTATATTCTGCTGCTTGTAATTCTGCTTTGCATTTTTCGTATTCCTGCTTTTGTTGATATGTAAGCTGCTCTTGATGAATTTTTTCCGCTTCCCTCCGCAAATTATCTAAATTTGCCTGAATGGCCGCCTCTTTTTTCTTTTTATTTTTTAGTAAAAGATATATTACCAATGCCACAATGACAATAAATACGACTACCAAAGCAATACACAACCATAGATTCTTTTTTACCCACAATCTAAAAGTCATATCAGGTGCAGTAAAAGATTGTAATCGCTGTGGTACTTTGTCTATCATCAAGTGAACGGGATGCATTTTGCCGTCTCTTTTGGCAATGGTTGTGAAGGTAATTTTATAATCTTGCCCGTAATTGCGTGAATTGAAATTATTATAAAATCGTTGCAACTGTCTCAAAGCCGTATCTACTTCCATGGAAGAAGACGTAAGTCCATAAGTACTTGTTGCTAATGAATTTACTTCAGGAGTATCGCCATAAAGAGGATATTTGATTACATAAACGGGAATACCGGTCTCCAATGCGTTTTGCCGTACTGTTTCCATTTCAGTGCTCGCTCCTGCTGCTTTAATATTTAAGCCCGCCGTAATGACTACAATAATGCCTGTATGGTCGGCTGGCTGTTTCTTTAGCAAATCAACACCGTTGTTGATTGCCAAGTACAAATCAGACTGCAACGGAAAATCCTTAAAGTGCTCGTTACTGCTTTTATGATTTTTTACAGTATTGCTTAATTTATTATTACCATCAACAAAATCCTGCAATAAGGGCTGTAACACACTTTTTTCAGTATCCTTTTTACGGTTAAAAACTGCAATATTGAATTTATCGTTTCCATTTAGCGTTGTTTCAGTGAAAAAACGACTCAGCAAATTGATTGCAAAATCCGACTGTCCTTTGTGGGTTGCAATATCTTCCCATAGAAAAAGAATACTTTTTTTCTGTAGTTTAATATTGCTATCCGGCAAAACAGCAAATTTGAAATCAATATTTTTGTCGTTTTCTGTTAATACAAATTGTGAAGGTTCCAATACTTCAGGATTGGCGCTATTCCAAATGAAAAACAGTTCGGGGAAATTCTCTGTGTTATAGTCGCCCTTTAATCCTCTTTGGACTTGTGCTTTCACACCGAGAAACAGCAATAGCAAGCACAATAAGAATATTCGTTTCATGTTGCATTATGTATATTATAATGAGGTTCTGAATTTGAATATTGTTTCGCCCATGCGAATCATATCGCCGTCTTTAAGATAATGTGGTTCCAGCTCAATATCCTTGCCGTTAACAAAAGTTCCGTGCGAAGATTGACTGTCGGTTAACGAATATTTGTCTACCCTAAAAAGTAATACAGCGTGCTTTCCCGACATCATACCATCATTTACCGTAATGTTGCAATCAATATCGCGACCGATAATGTTCCTGCCTTCATAGAGTTTGTAATCTACACCCATTGCGTCAAAAGAATAGGTTACCAACCACCCGACTAATTTCCGGCTGCTTCGATACACTTTTTTCTCTACCTGCTTTCCTGCCGGCGTTACTTCTATTTCCGACTCATCGCCAAAGACAGTGCGGTTAGGCGCTACGTTTCTCCTCGAATCGTTAACAAACATTACTTGTCCGTCAATTTCGGTAGCTTTGATTCCTACGCTATCATTTTGGATTTCTGTAGGTATTGGACCATTCGAGCCATTGTTTTCGACAAAGGCTTCAGTTTTAAGAATAGCGTTCTTTCTCGAGTTGCCGCTGCTTTTACAATAGGGGCAACTTACCCCTTGATAATAGTGTCCATTTGGACATCGTTTAAATTCTCCCGTCATATTTTTTGTTTTATGTCTGCTCCTTAAATCAGACTTTGATATTTATTAACACTAAAATTTTGGCAAATTTACTAAATAATTATAAATATGATATGTAAAATGAGGAAATATTTTTTATCGTGCTAAATATTGTAAGAAATAATTGTGCAAGTAATTGATATTGTGCACGTTTATTTAGATTTTCAATATCCCCGGTTCTTAATTTCTTTCAATAAATATTTAAAATATTGATTATTATAAAATTGTAGCGTTTAGCATTGTTCAAGTCCCGCCTTGAACACAAAAAAGGCCGCCCTGAATGATCAAGACGGCTTTTTTACTTACTGCAAGGTGCGAGTAAGGATTTAATGAATACTAATTTATTTCACTTTATCGACAATGGCTTTGAATGCTTCCGGATGATTCATCGCCAAATCGGCAAGCACTTTCCGGTTAATCTCGATTCCGTTTTTGTGTAAAGCGCCCATTAAACGGGAGTAAGAAAATCCTTCCAAACGGGCTGCCGCATTGATACGTTGTATCCATAATCCACGGAAATTACGTTTTTTGTTCCGCCGGTCGCGGAATGCATACGTTAAACCTTTTTCCCAAGTCCCTTTGGCGACTGTCCATACATTTCTCCGCGCGCCATAATATCCTCGTGTTAACTTGAGAATTCTTTTTCTTTTAGCTCTTGAAGCTACATGATTT
>Ga0123354_10011629_pt1 | contig 13621 bp, 2 predicted proteins | sample TergutLab28metaG_2_FD_97872 | JGI IMG/M metagenome (GOLD analysis project Ga0123354, IMG submission 97872) | Labiotermes labralis P4 segment gut microbial communities from Petit-Saut dam, French Guiana - Lab288 P4 | ecosystem: Host-associated > Arthropoda: Insects > Digestive system > Gut ... | reverse complement strand
ACTCAATACAGCCAACAGTACACACACCATACCTATGACACGCTGCCACACCATGCACTCAATACAGCCAACAGTACACACACCATACCTATGACATGCTGCCACACCATGCACTCAACACAGCCAACAGTACACACACCATACCTATGACACGCTGCCACACCATGCACCCAACACAGCCAACAGTACACACACCATACCTATGACACGCTGCCACACCACCGCATAACATAAACGATGTAGTTTTTTACCGAATCTTAACCTAAATATAACTTTAGCTAGGCTCTAGTGAAGGCTCCCTGTTGATGGTCGTAGACCGAAATATATAGGAGCAAATGAAAGTGATTTTAATGTAAATTTTAAAACTTTATCAAGTTTAATATAGAGCGCATTTGTTGGTGTGTGAACTTTATACAAAGGAACGATGTTGATTTTAATTTTGTATAATTATCTTACATAAGATACATGGTTTCATAGGACCCTGGCCTGTGTCTCTGGGTAAACTGTTAGCGACATGCATTCATTTTTAGTGTAAACCAGTCTTGGTCCTGACAACTGAAGCACTACTATTATTCATAATTTCTGGATCAATTCACCCAACGACCCTGCATAAAAACCCGGAACAGTTTAGTGTTCTTAACTAGGATGAATGTATTGAATGTGACGTGTGTCTTTATAATCTTCATAATCTAGATTATTTACAGCTAGTAATGGAGGATGTTGGAGAAACAGTAAGAAAATCCTTTACATTTATGGTCACAAATTTTTCATTTCGAAATTACAGTTGCTTTAGCCCCAGTGTATACAATTTTTTTTCAAATATATGTCCGCTACCTCAAAACTGTAGGTGCCAGGAACGTGGCATGAAGAAAGTCACAAAGTGAGGCTTCAGACCTATGAGGCTGCACTGAATGTACTTTGAAAACATGTGCATTTTTGGTTGAGGCTTAATAATTCAGTATGAAATTAATTTTGGACAGGCTATATACGGAAATTCCCTTAATAAACAAGTACTTATATTCTCCGTTATGGACGTTCTGTCTAAAACAAGTATCGAAAAAAAGAGATAAGTTTTCCAAAACTTGAAAGGAGATGGACACTCCATAACAACCCTCAGCAAATTTCTTTATAAACGGCAAAAGAGTCTACAAGTAAAATTAAATTCAATACAGCGATAAAGAGAGAAAACTCATATAGAAATGCAGAAAACTGTAATTTAATTTTTAAAACATTTTTATATATTATGTTTTATAAAATTGCTGAACCTCGAAGTGAGAATTTTAGCTTCTTTTTAGACTATTTAACAAGACGGTGTTTGTGATCTAGTTTCTGCAATAACAAGAGAGGAACTGGCCGTGTGTGTCGGCTATTTCTGGGTAGAAACCACGCGCCATCCCTAACAGCGACCACATTTGTCTCCGTACTTTGCGACTTATCGAATGACGTAATCACTCATTTCCGGAGAAAAATAATCCTCTTCTTAATAGACCTACTTTAAGAATTCTGAATGACGTTCTAATGCGAAACTGCCTGCAGCGAAGTATTGTTTGTCTGTTCCTGTTTGGTTTCGCAAATAGCGTAAGAATAGTTTTGCCCTCAAAAGGCAATAAATGCTTTATTGACAAATGAAACGAGGTTCTTCCGGGTATATTTACTGAACGGTCCATACTGCGCTTTGTGTGTTCTCTTTTGTATCTATACATAGAAAATCTTACGTGTCCAGCTTCCTGTTGTAGCTATCGTCTGACAAATGTCGCTTAAACTTTATTATTTTCTGGATTGTTTAAAAAATTAATAGCACCAAAACTTACCTTTTCAAAAAAATTAATTATAATCTAAAACAGACTTCGTGGCCAAATGCATATAGTAAAAATGTCCTTGTTTACTCCTTAAAGGTGTGGGCGGGGATACCGTAGTCGTTGTTGCTACTCGTTACGGGCTGGACGGTCCGGGGATCGAATTCCATTGGGGGCGACTTTTTCCGCACCCGTCCAGACCGGCCGTGAGGCCGACTCCGCCTCCTATACAATGAGTACCGGGTCATTCCAGGGGGTAAAACGGCCTAGGCATGGCGTTGACCGCTCCCCGTTCCATCTAGCACCGAGTTTAAAGAAAAAGTAGAGTTGCAATTGTACTCTTCCTCTGAGCCTTCGTGGCCTGTTCGAGGGTGAACTTCGCCTTATTTTTAAGGCATAGAATGATCGAATTTCCATCTCCCTTCATTCTGAACCGCGGCAGTGGGTGGAGGTGACTGGTTATTTTGATGCCCCGCCGCTTAACCCCCGGGTAATATGCCCCGGGTACACATTGAATTGGAGAATAGGTGGACCCCATGTCTTCTCTGGATTCTTGGAAGAGTGAAAGGTCTTTTTTTTTTGCCGGAAATCGAAATACATTGCACAGTGTTGGTATGAGGTACTGTAGGTTCAGAAACATTATTTAAGGAATAATAAATACATAGAATATGTTAGTCTTAAGAACTGAAGACAGATGCAGTATCAAAGATTTTAACTTAGATAGTAGGATTATATTAATACGGATATTAAAACAATGGTGCATAAATTTTCAAAAAACGTAGGAGCCACTTTAAAAATTTAGGTGCCTGAAAAGTGCAGTCAGGCATGTTCCATACTGAGGATCCAGAGATATTAAGCACCCCTGTACAAAATGTAGCAGCAACAGGAACCTGGCGCCAGGAATTTGTGTACTCTTGCATTAAAGCAATAAAATTTGAAAGCTTGGATTGGATTTAACTTGCCCAGGATATGATAGTATGGTCGAATGTTTTGAAGACGATGATGAACATTTGGTTCCATTGGAGACAGCTGAGCGCCTGTCAGATTCTCAAGACTTTCTGCGCCGCGCGGAATTAGATGGTCAAGGCACTGGCATTCTCTCATTAGATTTGTGCGCTGTGTGTGAGGGCAGGTACTTAACTTATCCTGGGTGAGCAAGGAGTAGGCATAGTAGACACATCTCTGAGGAGGCGAGCACGCCAGGCTTTGTTATTGCCCGTGTTGCCTACTGCATGGGCCTCCGAACGTTTTGATTGTGATTGAGTTGTCTGATAAGTGTCAAGTTAATTGAAGTTGTCAGATATAAAGTGGATAAGTTTGCTGCAAGCCCACGTCTACATTCTGCTTGGAAAGAAATTTCCTTTTCATTTCTTCACCTGAAGAACGCCACGGATGTGATGACAAACTGAAGCATTCATTCAGTGAAAGCTGTTTTGTACTGTACCATTCAGCCAGCCGTCTGTCTGTCCGATGCAGCTGACGTGGCTTGCAAGGGGAGGTGAATTTACAGCATCAGCCATCTCTAGAAGGAAATGAAATCTCTGCCATAGAGTTTCTTCTCTCTCCCATAACGTTCAGGCATCCTGTGTGGCCAACCCATCTTCTTACCCGGTGTGTACCGAGGGTCATCTACTTGGCTGGTGAAGCATCGTGGAGAGAAATCAACTACTCACGTCCATTAAAGCCGAAAGTAAGAATACTTCGAGCTATACTACCACTTCATCTTACGTCTTCATGGCGTATTGCTTAATTAAGCACAAGGTCAACTTTATGCGTCTTTGTGTTGTACCTGATATCAGCAAATTTTATCACCTTGAAATGACACTCTTGAACCCAGAAACCGAGTAGTGACCACTACTGTTTGCTGTATGTGGAAACGCCGATTTCGATTATAGAGCTACAGGTCTACTGCCCTGCTTGGTACGTGTGTTTTTATCTTAAAATCGGCCACCAACACTCGCTTTCACGTATCCAATACAAAGGTCCAACCATCCAGCGCCATATAATATATGCGACTGAGAAGAAGCAATTATATCAACTAATAAAATTGGGTGGTCGATTATAGAGAATTACCAATACAGACGTGACACGACAAACTGCGGGGTGGGCGGCCAGGGCTGAATTTTCAGTAGGGTCACTGGGTGCCTTTTGCTGCTGGGGCCCAGTTAACTCAGTATCCTTAGGGCACTGTCAGTCAAACGCAGCCTGACGTCTGTTGTGCTTCATGGCGTGTTTTGAGTGCTGTTACTGAAGCTCATGTTACACTAATCAGAAGAATTAACGCGACGTTTCGCGAAATAATATTCACAAAGTGCTTCATGTTTCTTGTAATTGCAGTAAGAATTATCACAAACAGACATTCCTTGAAATTCTGCAGTTACTTTTCAGTTCCGTGTTAAATTACAATGACAAGATAAATAGAGGTAAAATCAAGGTACAGTTGTACCTGTGCAAACCATGAAGACGTATGGAAGGAGTGGTGGTGCAACGCCACATATTCTTCACCTGTGTCCAATATGGGGTGCGTAGTCAACTTCCCGCCCCGGTTGCTTAAACATTAGGAGAAGAACCACGGTACACACTAAAGAGGAGTTTGTGTGGGTCCCAGAGCCCGTCTAGACATTTTGAAAAAGACGTATGTCTCTTACCCTGCCGGGGTTCGAACCGCAATTCCCCGGATATCCAGCCCGTAGCCTAGTCCTACATACAGTTTATTTTTTATGACTTGTCTACTGACCGTTGTTTGTGTTCTTCTTGTAGTTTATTTATTGGTGTCTTATTGAACATCTTCATATTGAGTCGTGAATATTTTTGTTCGTGGCTTACTTACAGACACTGCAGATAGACCGACGTATTCTTTGCTGTATATTACTAAAATCAGTTAGGTGGGACGTATGCCACGTATTGGAGAAAATAGAAATGCGTACGGGATTTTGGTGGGGAGACCTGGAGGAAGAAACTTTCTGGAATACCTAAGCGTAATTGGGAAGAAAATATTAAAACACATCTTAAAGAAACAGACTAGGAGGACGTGCACTGAATTCTCCTGGCACAGGATAGGAACAATTGGCGAGCTTTTGTGAAGACGGTAATGAAGCATCGGATTCCATAAAATGCGGGGAATTACTTGACTAGCTCAGAAATTAACAACTTTTCAAGAAGGGCCCCGTCCCACAGAGTTAGTGAATGCCTCTTGTTATACGTACACAGTAGAGTGACAACGTCAGTACGTAATGAACGCGAAAAAAGTAGGGAAAAAAACGGCCGTGTCTTACTTTGAGTTACTGTACATCATTTCCCTGGAGGGGCCGAGGAAATCGTCTATAAATGTGAGAGTAGTCGGGTTCCCGGATGAATTTTGAGCCCGAAATCTCACAAATATTATCCATTGGAACGTAAAATTTGGAACGTCGTAATTAATTTTCATTTAAACCTGTCAGAATTTTCACAATGGAGAAAATACGGACCTTGTATTTATATTGTATTTATACTAAATGGAAGGACAGTAACCTGTTACGTCGCCTTCTCACACCTATTCTTGTTTCCGGCACTTTACCTGCATTCTACATTTCGCAAACAGAGTGACTGTAGGTGAAACTACACGTCCTGTCTGGTTAGCAGCAGGTCGTGAAGCCCAAGAAATTAACAATAGTCTGTCCGCTCTGTTTGTTAGCACTACAATGGAATCAAGTGGGTCGAACAACCTGTCATGTTGTCAGCACTGATGCGCACTTTCTCACAGTCGTGGGAGTTGTGTCAACACTGTCAAAATATAAGAGAGAACACTTCAGGAATAAGGAACAAAATTACACCTATTGTTTGAGCCTCAAGACTTAACTGAAACGTTTTCAGTAACACGGAACCTGAAATGAAAAGACTACATAGAGTGTAAAACGTAAAGCAATCCCATTACAGGCCTGGACAGGACCTAAACGTTCCAGGAGGTTGAGGCTCCCAGAGTTCAAGACAATTGGCAACTGAAGGTGGTAAGGTTTTCAGCCCTACACACGGTCCGACTTTATCCCCCAGGAAATATTACTGGTACTTATTTCTGTTAGAGGAGCCGACCTCAGAGTCATAGTGGGGCCGGAAGGATTGTGTCAATGAAAAATTCCAATGACACCATCGGGAATGGAACCCGCGACCTTCCGGCTTGAAGCGCAGTGCCTCAACCAACTGCGCCAACGCGTGCCTCCATATACAGTGTAAAGGATCTAAAAAAAAAATCATTCGCCTCAATAAAGCGACAATTATCATTATTCCATTTAAACATTTTTTTGTATAGAATGGCCGTATATATGAATTGTTTATGACAGATAATCTAACGTACGTGTTTGCAGTCCTCTAAAACCTTTTCCAGTCTTTTCCGTTTATTCTTCTCTATTCTAGTTTCTAAACAACTATAATACGTCTCGCACTGTAAAGCAAATTATGAAATCGCTGTGTAAATGTAATTTTCATAGCAGTAAGCTTCATGATATCAGTCCCTTACAGGTTACTGTAAAGAAAAATAGGACCAAATTACGGGGGGTTTCGTTAAGTTGCTTTACTTTGCTTTGTTTAAACAAAGCAAACTGGAAACGATTTATTTTTGTGCCATATCTCTTTGAAACACTCATGTTTAACTTACTGTTACATTAAAGCGTTCTTTGTTTTGGCCTTAGATTTTATCTTATTTTATTAGATTGAGTACGGGCTGGACGGTCCGGGATCGAATCCCGGTGGGGACGGGATTTTCCGCCCGTCCAGACCGGCCCTGGGGCCCACCCAGCCTCCTGTAAAATGGGTACCGGGTCTTTCCCGGGGGTAAAGTGCTGCCGGGGCGTGCTGCTGAACATTCACCCCCTTCTAGTGCCGCGGTCATGGAAGAGTAGAGCTATACCTCTACTCACCCTCTGGGCCACACCAGGCCTGTAACGGGAACACTTTACCTTTAGCTTATTTTATTATTCTCAACAACATTTCGCTATCGACTTTGTAATAAAGACTCGGTGGTTTTTCTGAAGTAGAAATTAGATTCTTGTGTATTGTTCATTTGAATTTGTTTTTTTATGTTTTGGAAAGTTTGAGAACGGAACAGTGTAATGGCAACTTATAAGATTTCATGCACAATTTGTATATGAAATACAAATGGAGGAGAAGTGAGTGTTCCTAATGCTTTATTTTGACGTCTTCGTGGTATGGTGGCTTTTCTGTAGTGCATTCTTTCCTAGCCGTTCTTAACACCGCAACACTCACGGGCCAACTCTGCGGGTGACGGCAGCTTTCAGCGCCTGAAAGCTGCCGTGCTCGGAGCGGCGATAGAAGATGTATCATGTATATATGAGAGCCGTGTTTGGTATTAGAATAATAATATAAATTATTACACAGAGATAATCGTATTGTTACAAATAAATGAATTAATTACATAGAACTGGCAGTGACTACAACTGTTTTGAGGTACACCCATTATCAGGCCCTTAATATCCAAGAGTTACTTAGAGTAAATTTGTATTAATTTGTTGCTTCCAAGTGTTTGCGAATTTTACGGCGCAGCATTGAACCCTCCAACCACATTTTTCGTTTTTTGTTCAGTTTGAAATTGGGGCTTTTAAAATGAACAGTTTCGCCATCTAAATTAGTTCTTGTTGGTGCTCACTCGTTTCGTGATGTCCGTATGCATGGCACCCTTCCCCCTTCTTTCTTCCCCCCTCCCCACACACACACACACACACACACACAACGAATTAAAAAGAATAAAAGTTCTAAAATCTGTCGCAAGATGTCACACGTATGTTGAGCACTCCAGCGCCTCGTAGTGATAGATGTACGAAGTGCCAGAAAAGTTACTGTATTTGGAGCAAAAGTGACATCCGCATTTCCGTATTTCAAGACACTTGCAGGCCTTCTGAAAGATTTTTACTGCATGAGTATAGAAGATTATAAACCATAAATACGAAATGTTTATGAAGCAGTAGTCCTAACTTGCACATGCTTGTGATAAAACCGGATTGTTTCGGAGTTCGAGACTCGTGACGAGAAAATATTTGCGCGCATATGTGGGCTGCAGAATAATGTAGAATACTAATAAAATCGTAAAAATAAACCTTGAGCATTGTTGCACATTTATCTAGTCGAAAAAATGTTCACCTCTTATGGAATTGGAAGCTGTAATTGTCCATGCCACATTTCATCCATTCAGCCTATCACTTTCCACAGCCTATTTCCTTAATATTTACCTTAATATTATCCTTTAATCCTCTCTTGGGATCACAAAGTACCCTTCTTCCTTTATTTTTTTCGATTGACCTCTACATTTGTCACCTCTTTTCTCAGGTATACATATTCCTGTAATATCATATCCATTGATTTGGAAAACCTAAAAATATTTTTTAAAGATTAAAAATTAGGAATCTCTTCGTTATGTAATTTTGCCCATTTTTCTATATCTAAGTCTCTTGTGACATTTAAAAATTCTTCATTTTTTATTATCTTGGTTATTAAGATATTTATTCATCGTAGACAAAATTGCAAAAATTAATATTATGCAAAGTAATGGAGCGTGAAATTTGGCAGTAGGGAACGTGATACCACCACTAACGGAACAAACTTCCCTGCAGGTGCACATTGTGTCATTAGGAAGCAAACTGGCAAAATAATGAAGTTTCGCTTAAGAAATATGAAACCCATTTCCACCACTTTTATTCAGTGAACCGGTAAAGTGTAATTCTAAACGAAGACAAATCTTTAACAAGGCGAAGGGATGGAAAATCATGTTCCTGAAGCCGGTGTTCGCCTGCGGGTTTTCTGACCCGCCAGAGTATCGCTACGAAAGGCACGTCTAAACGGCAGTGCTCGGCGTATTTGTTCAGGATTTGTATAACCGGTAATGTACGTATATGTCAATGTATAGGGTTGTATGTTGTGAGCATATATATGTATAACCATAAACTATATTCCAGAGCAGAGGAATATCCTTCAGTAGAATGAATCAAAAAGTAAAGTTTGTTTTATGACTTTCAAGTTTTTCCGTACTTACAAATCAGCATATCACTCGTAACTAATTAGCAAACTACACGGAACTGTGTCCTTAATGGGAACCTAATAGTCTGTTAGCTAGTCAATATATTTGCCATATATATATATTTAACTGAGTATTTCGGGACACGCGCTTGCGCAGTTGGATGAGGAACTGCGGTACAAGCCGGAAGGTCGCGGGTTCGATTCCCGATAGTGTTATTGGAATTTTTCATTGAAATAATCTTTCCGGCCGCCCTATGGCCCTGGGGTAGACTCACCTCTAACGTGGGGGGAGGGTAAAGGAGGCCGGTGCTTAGGGCTGACAAACTTATCAGCTTCATGTGTCAATTGTATTGAAATCTTGGCGCCTGAACCTCCTGGAACCCTCAGGGCCTGCCCAGGCCTGTACGGGGATTTCTTTTACAGGAACCTTGACCAATAGCACGCATGCTTACTTCATAGCTTATAGTTTACATCCGTTGTAAAGTCTACGTTCGTTTAAAGCAGCAGCGACTACCATAACGGTCTTGTTTTTGTCGCTGCTACCACAAGCCTATGTATGTCTGTCTGTCTGCATGTGCTTCAGTTTGGCATAATTTACAATAATAACCTGTGTTACCTAACAAAACAGGTAAACTGACAGTGTCACATTATAAATGGCAATATTCGAATGGCTTCGCAGAGTGTCGAGTGTCCTAAGTACACAAGTAATCGAAAACCATGTGCCCACATTATCTGCCTGATTGTCTGGCTGGTAATTTGTTTTTCGTCAAAAAGTCCTGCCACCTTTTTGAATCAGCAAATTTCCTCTAACTTCTCGGGGTCTGAAATTGATGTCCCTAATATACAATTTTTCACTTTCTCTCTGACAGAAAGTGTTGTATCTACTTTGCAAAGGCGAGTTATTATTGGTAATGAAGGAAGTAATTGAAACATTTAAAACCTTCCTTACACCTCCATCATAGCTCGACTAAACTTTTTTTTTATGTTTTGCTGATCGTGAATCTCAGTATAATCTTAGCAATTGATCAACTTAATGCACAAATTCTTGTTTTATAATAAGTTGCGCACCGGACGGCCACCTGCAGAGTGTGACGATACCAGATGCCGTGTAACACAATTTGACCTCCTGATGATGAGCACAAAAATCCTCGAAACATGTAGAGGAATACAATAAACTTATTATAAAACAAGAATTTATACATTAAGTTGGTCAGTTGCTAAGATTAACTGTTTTTGTATGGAAACGTGAATACTGAAGACAGCTATATATATAAGCTATTTGAAAAAATGGAAAAGGTCTTGAAAGAATGAAAACTATAAGAATGTAATGTTTTATGTGACACAACAGCAGGATAACGTCACGGCAGTAAATTTATATAAGGACAGGCCAGAGGCAGACCATCTAAGTGAAAGCCTGTAAAAAACACAGGCTGTCCACATTACTCCGTTACAGCTCTCCAGTAACCGGGTGATTTTAAACAAGCACTCTTTAGGGAACATAGCAGAATAATATCGAAATAAACATAAACTTGCGCTGTATTTACAGATCCGGTCAAAGATATACAAAAGGTAAATAATAAAAATGTGACAAATTTAAAGCACGCCTGAAGATGAAAGCAGCGACGGCTGCCGAAACGTAGTGTTTTGATTATTATTTTACGAAGCATAAAGTCCAGAATTGGATGTTGTTTTGGACTATAAACAAAAGTCGTAAAAACACTGTAGAATAAAAAGGCGAAACATTAAAATATGTGAAATACAATAATGCCTGCCCCTGTGTGGGTACAACAATGTGTTTTTCGTATAATAGAGAGGAAATAATGGAATAATGGGGAGGGAGGGACTCTAGGTTCGTATTAAATAAGTTTTTTATTTGTGCCAAGTAAGAAAATAATTTTTATTCTTGTGATCACACAAATAATATGAGGGATGAGACGTGTAGCACGTATAGAAGGGATATAAAGAACCACACGTAAGGCATTTAGCGACAAACTTGAAAGGTGCCACTGGGGATAGGTGTATGAATGAAGTTCACCCTGGAACAGACCGTGAAGGCCCAAAAGGGGATAGGATATATTGCTTTCAACCTCTGCGCTAGATGGGGTGTTTGGCCAACGCCATGCCCCGGCCGCTTACCCCCGGGATAGAGCCGCTACCCATTGTACAGGAGGTTGGGTGGGCATCAGTTTCGGCCTGGACGGCTAAGAAGAAACTCGCCCCAACCGCGATTCGATCTCCGTCCAGCCCATAGGAAGTCGCTATATAGACTGAGCTGTACCGCCTCACGAGGATAGCTGTGGGTGACAGAATAAGAGCTTATCAATAAAACCTTAAAGAGAATATGAGAGTATAGAATGGATGGAAATGATGTAGGACAGGATTCAAATAAGGACCTTTTTTTGGACAGGGTTATAGGCCTTCGGGTTCGACAAAATGCGTGAAGTGTAATGAACATCTGAGCCACTAGCAAATGCTTAAGAAAGCCTCTGCTCCATATTCTTATTTATTGTGAAATGAGAGGTGACGGCAAAGACTAGTCAGGCAGGCAGACTTTTCTCCAGATTTCAGGTGTGTCACATTACTGTCACACTTCATCGCACAAAACCCATGTATCAGCGGACAAGTATTTATCGTAGTGTGTTTTAGTGTGGGATTAATGTAAGGCACTGTGAAGAGGCACAGAACCTGTGATCTTCTGTTCTTCTGTTCAAGCTGTTCAAATAAACAACCAAAAAACATACCAACGAAGTTCTCAATTTCGTAAATTGGGAACTGCGGGCTTGTAAAAAAAAAAAAAGGAGAAAAGGTTGAAATTTTTACCGAGCGCAGTGTTACAAATTGATGTGCTAGAGGCTATAAAATGGGAAGGAAAATAGCACGTATAATGAGAAGCAGAAATTCGACGAGGAACGTGATAAAACTGCGCGAACAGAGGAAGGGTGGCGGAGTTGGAGCGGCATTGTAATGGGGCGGAAACGACAGTTTTGTTACAAATAAGGAAGCAACCGTGGGGATTTATGTAATTCTTATTTGTGTCGTATCACCGTGAAAGACTCTGTCGAAAGGAGAGGAACCGTTACTATCGTGAATGAAGTGTCGCAAAATTGTTAATCGCCTCTCGTGTGGTCAGAGTTCATTTGACTCAAGTCAGAGTGAAAATCGAACTTTTCTTTTTCAACATGAGGCTTAAGTAGCTCACAGTAAATACAGAAAATTTCCACGGTGTCTTGGATAAATTTAGGGGCCGAGATAGCTCAGTCGGTATAGCGACTCGCTACGGGCTAGACAGTCCGGGGATCAAATCCCGGTGGAGATGAGATTTTCCGCACCCGTTCACACCGGCGTTGGGGCCCACCCAGCTTTCTATAGAATGGGTACCGGGTATTTTCCCGGAGTAAAACGGTCGGAGCGTGGAGTTGATCACCCAAACTTATCTAGTAAAAAACGTAAAGTGATCCAGTTACAGGCTCGGTGTGGCCCAGAGGGTGGGTACAGCTATAGCTCTACTCTTCCATGACCGCGGCACTAGAAGGGGGTGAGTGGTCAGCAGCAAGCCCCGGCCGCACTTTACCCCCGGGAAAGACCCGGTACCCATTTTACAGGAGGCTGGGTGGGCCCCACAGCCGGTCTGGACGGGCGGAAAATCTCGTCCCCAACGGAATTCGATCCCGAACCGTCCAGCCCTTAGTCAGTCGCTATACTGACTGAGCTACCCGGCCCAAACAACCTTATCTAGTGCCGAGGCTAAAGAAAGAGTAGAACTTTACCTCTACTCCCCCTCTGGGCCTTCGTGGCCTGTTCGAGTGTGAGATGTATTTTTTTACCTTGGGAAAATTGAGTATAATAAGTTGAAGGGAAGAGATGTCTTACATGTAAAGGTGAAGATAAAATTAAGATTCTCTTTAAAAGAATGGGTTATGATATTACGGATGTACGAGTAGGCCTCGAGAAGCGTTTCGAATTCGAGCTATTACAAACGCGATAAGGATAAAAGGCAGAGAATTTACTTATCAAGCCAAGTAATATGAACTCCTCAAGGACTATTTCCGATTAATTAAGCTGAAAAGAAACTAAATTTTACAGTTCCTTTCTAAGTTTCCTGTCTCGCCTTTTCCTGTGAGAACCACTTTCAAGCTTTCAGTCAGATTATGATCAATTCACCCCATTGCTGAATAATTTTACCGAAAAAGGACGGAAAGATTGCCAACGGTCCTTAGATGTTAGCTGCTAAGGAAGGCAAGGAACGTGTACCTTCGTCAGTAATGTGGTTGTGGTACAGCTTTCAGTTAAGCTTTCATAAAAACAACCTACTTTCAATAAATCCTGTTTTTTATGGTATTATAATTGGTCTACTTCAGAATCCAGTTCATTACACATATTATAAAAACATCACAACATAAGTGCAGCTTGCAGAATCGAACTTCGTAACACTTTTCGAACATTTATGTAGAGTTTATTACGGCATGTTTCAGAAAAACTCAGTCATTTTTGTAACAAATCATTCACGTTTACTTAACAGGTAGTTCTTTGACAATGGTGCAATATGCGAAACTTCACTGACTTGATTTTGAAGTATTTCCATCGTCATTGCAAATAAGATATATCTATTTCCGTTGTTACACCGTGCATGTTGTCGAGCTACTCAATTATTATACCAACTACTTACCATTTATAAAAGGTATAAAATTAAAACATTAAAAACGCTCCGACATGTTTCGGTCCTAGGGCCATCATCAGGGAGCCATATCGTCCTTGCTAAAGTCACTATAAAAAGTCACATTAATTTCGCTGTACCAGTTGGGTATTGTGGCAGCATGCCGTGT
>Ga0123354_10011628_pt1 | contig 13622 bp, 5 predicted proteins | sample TergutLab28metaG_2_FD_97872 | JGI IMG/M metagenome (GOLD analysis project Ga0123354, IMG submission 97872) | Labiotermes labralis P4 segment gut microbial communities from Petit-Saut dam, French Guiana - Lab288 P4 | ecosystem: Host-associated > Arthropoda: Insects > Digestive system > Gut ... | reverse complement strand
TGGAAGGGACGAGATGAAGGGGAAGACCCAGGAAAAGATGGAAAGAAGAAGTAGAAAGAGATCTTCAAGTGCTGGGAGTGAGAAGATGGAGAGAGTTGGTGGCAGATAGGAAAAAATGGAAGGACATTGTTCGACAGGACAAAGCCTGCAGTGGGCTGTAGTGCCAATGGAAGAAGAAGAAGAAAAAGAAGAAGATGACGAAAAGAAGAACAAGAAGAAATACGTATGTGTATATGTGTGTGTGTGTGTGTGTGTGTGTGTGTGTGGGTGTGTGTATGTGCATTTGTGTGCATGTGTTCTGTACGCGCACACGTGCACACCTTGACTTACGCAGTACCTGGAACTGTAGGCAGGCTCAGTTTATATTCAAACGAACAAACATGCTAGGTTCTTGAATGGCACACAGCAAGTTCTAGACTAATTCAAACAGAAAAGGAGGATGGCAGGAAATTAAATAACATCATAGAGTGATTTGTAAATGCGTGTGCTTCCTGTATGCAGACACGAACATTAAAACGATCAGCTCCGCGGAAACCGACATTTAAACAATTAGTCTCTAATGATTAATTGCTAATCCCGCCGAAAGAGCTTGAATTCGGAAAGGGCTTTGTTGATTCGAAGCACATTCAGTGCCTCTACGTAGCATAAATAAGTACATTTAGTGAACTGTTCTTCACTACAAGCACTGGATGTAGGCGTGGTTTCATAACGGGCGATTCGTTGTTAGATAAATTTTTAGGATTTTTGGCAAAGTAGCTTAAATGTACGTATGTGTAGGCATTTGCAAAAGCAGTCTGAAGCCTAATGGTATAATTTTTAATGCGACAGCCGGTCAATCTGACAAAAAGTATCTATAAAACAGAGGTGTACATTTATCCATTATTTCGGCCATAATTCAAGAAACTGGAATATTAAAAAAGAAAAATCAAATAAAAGGCTAACCTAAATTATATGGTTTACAGTATATATCCGGTGAATGACAATTAGATAAAGAAAACCCTCCAGGTAACTTCGTTGTCAGCACCTGATCAGTCACCTGCGTATGTATACAAATTTCGCATTCATTCATATCTCTGCATTTCTCACGTACCCGTTCGTTGTTCGTTTCTAGGGCACGGCGAAATAGATCAGTTCGCTGGCCTTGAAACCCTAACCCCTGGGAATATTTATGGGTTCGCCACTTAACAGACTCGCACCCTTGTCAGTAGTTCGATTCGATGCGTAAAAGAAAAGCCACAGTAACTTTCATTGAACTTTAGTGTTGTGGTCTGAACTAACATAAAATTTCTGTACGCGACACTGCGCAACAAATCTCCTTCACCCAGTGCTCTACTCTCTCCCGGAAAATAACTGACTAAATTCCATACATAGGGTCCCCCAAACGCGAAAACACTAGAGAGATGCCGTTAGCGAACAAAATGCATAGTCTACCAGTCCTGGTAAACAACACGCCTCTTTCCACAGAAGCCACATTCCTCCGTCTAACAGTAAGTTCAACGTAATGGTCGAAACACACTCTTAAGAGCTCCACCTATAAACTAAATTCAAACCTTGAAAACTCAACTGGCCAGTAACACTCAAAATGTATTAATATAATCGGAAATTGTAACGCGGCGTTACAGTCAAATAAGCTCAATCGGATTTCATCTAAATAAGCGTCTCAAAAAAGAAGCAATACTGCAGTAAGCGAATGACCCTCTCCACCCACTAAAAACAGTAAAATACTTTTATGTCCTTAATAATTTTATTTTATACGAATATTTTTTCTTTATTGTTTCTATTCTCTCATATATATATATATATATATATATATATATCCCTTTTAAATTCCTTGTTTTTATACTTCCGTCGTCTTTATTTTCTTCTTTCTGTACATTCCACTTCCACCAATACGATTCCATGAACTTACACAAAACACGAATGTCTCTCTCTTTTATAGCTTTTCTATAGAAACTACATATATGTCATGCCATAGGTATTGTAAGACAGCTGAATCCGCTTTGTCTCCCCGGATTTCTTGCTGCGGAAGTTGTATCTATCCAAGAAGCCTTCGTTCTTTCTGTCCTGGAGATTCCGGTCATTCAAAACCCTGTCTCTTTCCACAATGCTTGACCGCATTCTATCCACATACATTATACATACTGTCGTAAGGCAGGCAGGCAGGATTCATTCCTCTTCGTTTGTGATTTTTCTCACACCTGCCTGTAGCTGTGTTTGTATATATATATATATATTTACCAGTGTTACAAACAGCCACCCTGCTCCCAGCTACTCTAACCCAAATCCACAATACACAGTGCACGCAGAACATGAAAGAGTTTCGAGGTTTTCCGTGAACGCCCTGCTTCTAGCTGTAACTCCAGTATGAAATTACACTACAATATTTCGGTAACAAAGTGCATGTTACAAGTTTTATTGGTTTATAAACTCCGGATTCTGATACTAATTTCAGGCCAGATCGTCTGTCTTTAAAATATATAGGACAAATACAGTCAAACCCAGACATGACACCCGTCCTCCCACGATACCATGCCACACTCCAATAATGCCGATGAAAGTTCACGAAGATAAATTCCTTATTATCAGTACAGTATTGCGATAAACCGCCACCCTGAATACCGCCCCACAAATTTGGGTAAGCAAACATTGACGCTTCATCTGGGTGTGACTTACATAATGCTGCAAATAAATGACTAATTAGTAAAAGAAATTATAGCTTTCAGTGAACAATTATTAAAATGCCTTAAGATACAGTACTTATTCCACGAGCAGGCTACACGGACAGCAACATAAGACACATAATCACTAAAAATCATTTTCTCGGGATAAGAACAAGGAAGTGAAGTAACAGCTCACCGTTCTGTCCCGTAGATCGTTCACTTTGCAGTGAAGGTACACCGAGCTACCCAACTGCGTAGTTACATTCGTCGAATTGGCGTGGTCTTCAAAGAATGGCAAAGGATCCGGAGTTGTCTTGGGCTCCGGCTCAGTCAGATCGTCATACGACTCAGTGAACGGAGACGAAAACTCGTACCAAAAGTTTTTTGGCAGGGTATCGAAAGGGTCTCCACTGTGCGTCTTAAGAGCTGGAAACAAAGAAAACAATACAAATGTTTCAGCCTGTCATTCTTGTATGGCATCGGAACAATACACGATCACGTCTCAAGTTGACGTGAAGTTTTTGTCATCTCCACTCAATAAAACACAAAAAATATATGTTTATACATACGTATATATATAAAAATACATAACGGTATATAAGGCATAATTTTCACAGACAGGTTTAAGTTCATTATCTAGCACAGCGTGTTTATCCTGTTCGAACTTCTGAGGGACAGAGTCTCTGTTATTCACTACAGGCAAATGATGAGAATGTATTGTCACATAGACAGGAATTGCCTGCTTACAAGTCCTTGAACTCAGTATTCGCATAACAAATTTCAGGTTCTATAACAGGCGGAGCAATCTTATGTTTATTGGACCGTGCATCATTGTGACAGTTGAAGAATAAAAGACCAACTTGATGTCACTTGCTACTTTATTTCACTTCTTATGTGCTCAACATGTTTCGTACATTAATATATCCATCATCAGGAGCTTGTGACTGTGCTGCTGAATTACCACATTGGTTGTTTTGTTCTTGGTTTGATGTGTGTTGGAGATTCGGTGTGGTTGGGTTGGAGTGATATCCGTGTTGCAGGCTGAAGCCTGCTACACGGATATCACAGTCGCAAGCTCCTGATGATGGATATATTAATGTCTGAAACATGTTGAGCACATAAGAAGTGAAATAAAATAGCAAGTGACATCAAGGCGGAGCAAGTTTTAAGAGATGAGGAATTTTAACCTTATCCGGAAGATGTTTGCAAAACGCAGTTACACGGACGGAAGGTCAGTATGTCGACTGATGGTAGGTAAGCCAGCAACATTCGGCGATATAAGCCCTCATTTAGGTCACGTGACACCTCCCATCGAATCGTGAACGGGGTCTCCGCCCCTTCTTTGAAGGGAGAGAAGAAAGAGTCTCTATGCTGTCACTTGATCTAAATCGATGGTTCGGATGGTTTAAAAAAACGAATTTTCCCAACAAAATGTGGTGCCGAACTCACAAGCTTATGTGCTGTTAGTTCATTTGTTGGTCTATTGTTTGCTTTATCTTTAGTAACAAGTAGTTCACAAATTGTTTTCCTGCTGGTAAATCTCAAAATATCAGTGACAACTTTAAATCTCGAAGCTGAGAAATTTGTTTGTTAGTGACGTTTTATTCCAGAATTACAATGTCTCGTAAACACTCATTTTCTCTAGGAACACACAGTCAGAACCGGTACCGAAGAGCACGATGCTTGAGGCTGTCTATGGAACTGCTGCTGCAGACATGACATTTCTTGAAACTGCTCACGTCTGCTGTCGTGCAGTGCCGGTATTCACAAAATTGGAATTACTAATTAACAAAGAAACAATTCAGTCATTTAAATGAATAACTAACTAGCACACAAGCAGGATGCGGTAGAGTAATACACAATGTCGACTCCTGTCGTGACCAAAGTTATGTAGCCTGATTTTTGGGCTTAATAACGATTACGTAAATATATTACAGTATACACTAAAATACATACTAATAAAGGCATATCTGGAACATTCTGAAAATAAAAGACTTTCTGGATAAATTTCTTCTTTTTTGTATTGTACTGTCTGCCTGTATAACGTTTTTCTTATCAGAAAATTCGTAAGTAGTTGAGGGCCTCTTAGCTTCTTAAGAGGGATTCAGCTCCAAGAACGTCGTTATTTACGGGGTAAAAGAAACAAATTCGAGGCCAAACCTACAAAAAGTTAATTTAAGCCAAATTCAAGAAAAATATATGCTATGAATACAGAAATTCTGAAGCATGGTAACCGAGTTATGGCTTCCAGAATATTACACTAAATGCTCGCAGTGTCCACGCTGGGCTTCAGCACAGGAAGTTGTATGTCTGAACAATGAGTGTCTGACTTGTTGGAAGATCCATGGCGTCAATCATATCATTCCAAGTCCGTTCTGTATCCACTGTTTCAAGTCTTGGATATCATTGACGGCTGTAGCATACACAGTAACCTTCAGATGTAAGAATAAGAATAAATAAGAATATAGTGAACTTAAATCAGTAGAAGAAGCAGGCCATGTTGTTCAAGAATTACCGAATTACAAGAAGAAAATTTGGTAGAGCACAACCATGCATGAACCATAAATAAACTGTAGCCTGAAATCACTTTAATTATCAACCAACAAATGCACTTACATAAAATTTCACATTAAAACACTTAAAATCGCTCCGACATATTTCGATCCTAAGATCATCCTCGGGGAGCTACGTTGTTCCTTGCTAAAGTCATTTTAAAAAACATTCCTGAAGTCTTAAACATTTATTAATTACTTTGTTGAGATTGGAGTTTGTTGTGCTGGTTCTTTATTTTTCTATTAATGTTTATTTGTGTAGTTTTAATTATAGTTTGTTTTTGTTGTTTATTTTTTAGTTTTTCCTGTTTGTGAGGGTTCATTGGATTTATCTATTGTGATCTCTATAATTCGTAGTCATGGTAATGATTATTTTCAATCTTATAGTGTTCTTCAATGTTTGAATTATTTTGTGAATGTTTTTACAATGACTTTAGCAAGGAACAACGTAGCTCCCTGAGGATGATATTAGGATCGAAACATGTCGGAGCGATTTTAAGTGTTTTAATGTGAAATTTTATACCGTGCATTTGTTGGTTAATAATTACAGTGATTCTACGAAATGCACGGTGCAACAATGAGGTTATGTAGCCTGAAAATCCACATCTTTCAATAGGCCAGGAAAGAAGTTGCCTTGGAAATCGCGGTAAACAGTCCCAGTCAGACGTGGTAGAAGTGGGCCCAGAAGTCTGTCTCCTTCCATGCCTGCATGGTAAATCACGGTGCACACTCTGAACATCTTCTGCAATCGTCAGGAGGCCGTAAGTAGGAACTCATGCTTCAGACGGTCTTCGTTCATACACAGTCGTTACCGTGTCTTTCTCGGGGGTAAAGCGACCGGGGCGTGTCGTTGACCACCCACCCCATCTAGTCCCTAGGTTAAATAAATTGTAGAGCTAAGCATATACACACCCTCTGGGCCTTCATGGTTTGTTCTAGGGCAGACTTTACCTTTACCTTTATTGTGGTGTAAATGCACCTTCTGTAGGTTTGGTTGTGCATTTTTCATTCACGCTGTATATACAGTGTCTCTGTGAACCCTACCATTTGCATAATATACTTCGATTTGCCCAAAATACTGTGCCATCAGCCAAAGGCGGCATCACAAATCTCAATGAACGGATAAGGTATCCTGAAACGTCTTACGACTTCTGCAAGTATTCAGGCATTTTTAGCGGCGCACTTGAGGTCTCTGTGCTTCTGGAACATAGCGCCGTTCCACTGGGCGATCGGCGATTATGGTTCTTGAAGAGAAGATCCGTACGTTCTCTCGAATCGTCGCTCATCAATTACCGCGTGATGTGGCGCCACATCCCAGAAGATCCGAGACCTCTTCTTGCGTCTTGCGTGTTTCTGCTTTCATTACGTGTAATGTGAAATGGGACTGGCGAGGCGCTTCAAATAAGACCAGAGGAGTGTGAAAGATACAGCACACTTAGTGGCTGGCATCCCGCCAAGAGCTTTGCGTCTCAGTTTAGCTCCCAATAATATCATTCAACTATCTACAGCCTACATAAAACATTTATAACGTTTCACGAATCCCTGAATTATCACCATTTCTTACAAAAAAAAGTCTAATTTTGATGAAAGTCTTTCCTGCCATAATTTGCTTTTCTTGTAACATTCTCTCTCACAAATCCAGAACTTAAAAACTTTAAAACTTAAAATAGATCTGGACCCTGGATAACCTAGTCGGTAGTAACTACTACAAGCATAACGAGTTAGAAGTGATTCAAATTAAGTGCAGGCAGGATGGATGAGTGTCCGGACCGAAGGCTGTACAGCCTTCGGTCCGGACACTCATCCATCCTGCTTGCACTTAACTTTCCAACCAGCAGCAACTCGAGAACCAGACGGCCTATGTGGTAAACAAGGCTATAGTCCTGAGCTCCTGATGATGGACATAATGGTGTCCGAAACATGTTGAGCCTAACATAAGCATAATAAAGTAATAAGTGGCATCTAGTTGGATTTTATTCTTCAGTTATCAAGATGATGCACAGTCCAATACACATCAAATATCACACATAAGTATTTGAAAAATGCTCTTTGTGAAAGTTTACAATTCTTCCATTTAAGGAACTAAATCTGTCCTTCAGTTGTCTTTAGAAACAATAAATAATAAAGTTGCACTCCGGAACACTGATATTTCCGAAGTGACTTTAATCAGCATGCTGCCACAACACCCTGTTAATATAAAGGAATTTTGTGAATGTTTTACAATGACTTTAGCAAGGAACAACGTAGTTCCCTGAGGATGATCTAAGGATCGAAACATGTCGGAGCGATTTTAAGTGTTTTAATGTGAAATTTCATATAGTGCATTTGTTGGTTAATAATTAAAGTGATTCTACTAAATGCACGGTGCAACAATGAGGACGACCTAACAATATTTCGTAAAGACTACACAATGTGAAATTACACGTAACGCAGTTTATTTAAATTAATTACACTTACTTTATCTTACTTTCAAATATTTTCCTCAGCACCGAGTTCTTTGTCATCTTCTATCTAGCTAGTTTACAGGTTTTATAAAGCATGTCTTTGGATAAGGGGCGGAAGAACATAAATTCTAGACTCCATAGTAACAAACACTATGCAAACTGAACTGACAAAAGTGGAAGTCGAAAAATTTCAAGAAACCCTGCCATAAATCAGATCGGTCCGCTGACAGGTCAATACGAAAGTACACTGACTTGCCTTAACTCATGGTGGAAAATCAACATTAAAAATATATTGATGTATGTCAATGACCCACGAACATTTCGAAGCCTAAAATTCATAAGTATTAAGGGTATATATAAGAATACAGTTCCTAAATTACATAAAATACAGTGCGTCTACATGTCAGAACTAACCGGTTAATGATGATTACAGAAAGCCTCTGTTATTGTAAGAGTCATAGAGTCACATAAATACACTGTGATGGCAAATTTAATAGTTTTAATGGGAAATCAATTAGCTCACTAGCAACAAGTTTAAAGGTAAAAGCTAAATTTCAGCCTTGCACAGGCACTGAGGCTCTGTACAGGCCGTAGGCCCATAGAGGGAGTAGAGGTATAGCTCTACTCTTTCTTGACCACGGCACTAGAAGGGGTGAGGGGTCAGCGTCACGCCTCGGCCGCTCTTTACCCCCAGGAAAGACCTGGTACCCATTGTACAGAAGGCTGGGTGGGCACCAGGGCCGGTCTGGACAGGTGCGGAAAATCTCGCCCCCCCACCGGGATTCGATCCCCGGACCGTCCAGCCCGTAACTAGACGCTATACCTACTACGCTTTCCGGCTCACGTAGCAGCAAGTGTGCACAGTTATAAATGAATGCGTTTTCTCAATAAGCCTTTCTTTAAAATTCGTTACCCTTCCGTTTAAATCACAAATACGGTTTAAATTATTATTAATAATAAAAGCAAATAGTACTTCACTGTTATAATTGTGCAGTCTAGGGCGTTTATACGACGCAACATCTAGCAGCGCGCAACCTCTTTTGAATTACGTGCAACAGCATGCCAATTAAATAATGGTTACCAAGTTGTGCACCCAGAAAATACGTTCACTTGACAACTTGTCTAAGATTCAGGTGGCACTGTATGAGCAGCACCGCAGTGTGTCTGTCAGTCAATCACAGTCAACTCGTGTGACATAAACGTGTTTGAAGTACTTCAAACTAGTGCTAACTCCTTCTTCTTAAGACAAAAATCTCCATAGTAACAAAAGACACTCAAATTATCTAGCAAAAAGGATGCCTTGCAAAAAAAAAATTACATGTAATTTATGTGTTAATACGATTAACACATAAATTACATGTAATATATAAGTGGTATCTCACTGATTCGTTGAAATGTGTTCTAGAACAAACAATGTGGACGGCAATCCTACAAATTCCGAAGTTTTCTTTAAACAATTACACAGTAAAATCCAATAATTACGTGTTCCTTCTGTAATTTCTTTCTCAGTGGCATGACAGAGCAAGTCGGGCCTAGGCAGCCCTAATGCTGAGCTTTATAAGGACACACACACACACACACACATTCGGAGGGATTCGTCTGACAGAGTGATCAGGTCGTCACATAGGGTGCCACCTGCACAATACACAACGAACACAAGACACCGATATCCATGACCTCAGCGCGATTCAAACCAGCAGTCCCAGGAATCAGACCGCCGAAGACATAAGCCTTAGACTGCACTCCCACTGGAATCGGCATTCCTTCTATGAACGTTTGCTGAAATATCATTCATAAGCAGACATGTTTTAAAATAAATGATAATGGTATATGAAATCTAACGTTCTTACAACGATTACTATGAAGAATATTGTGATGTGAAGTGATGTAATGTGTTGTGATGTTATGTGATGTGATGTGTAGTGTTGTAATGTGTTGTTATGTAATATGATGTGTTGTGATGTAATGTTACGGAAGATGTTATGATATAATGTTATGTGATGTGATGTATTGTGATGTAATGTGATGTGATATGATGTAATGTTGTGTGATGTGATGTAATGTGATGTGATGTGCTATGATGTAATGTTGTGTTATGTGAAGTGTTGTGATGTAATGTGATGTTATGTTATGTGATATGATGTAATGTTGTGTGATGTGATGTGATGTGATGTGATGTGTTGTGATGTAATGTGATGTGATGTGTTGTAATGTTATGTGATGTGATGTATTGTGATGTAATGTTATGTGATGTGTTGCGATGTAATGTTATGTAATGTGATATGATGTAATGTGTGATGTGATGTATTGTGACGCGATGTAATGTGATGTGATGTCCTGTGATGTAATTGTCATGAATGAGACCAAATTTGAATTTTAGAAAGAACCTTTTCGAAATATGAACAAACCAGGAAGACTTGAAAGAGTCTTCCATCTGTCGTAATGAGGAAACATTAGCCTAGCTTGCTATGCAGAATCAGCATGCGTCACTCGCACTGCCCCATTTGCCATACATGGAGGCCTGCAGCCTGACTGACCTACTGTGTTTCCTCATATTTTGTATTCGTCTTGGAATAAAACCATATATGATCAAGTGTGTAAGCTAAAACGCTGACAAACATACTTCCCTCTCCATAAAACCCCTGATAGTTACAGTACAGTATTATTTTGGAGTAATCTTTCGGAATATTATTCGTTTGGCACGATACTCGACACTGTACCGGCGAAGCAAGTACCTACGATAGGAAGACTGATTATTACATGACATTTTTATACAACCGATTGTCATAATAACTGAGAGACGCCGAGAATGTATCAAGACATATTGTTATTACAAGCTAAGCTTTAACTGTTGTGTTGTTACCAACTTTGATTTTATAACAAAATTCAGTCGAGTCTAAATTCCGTTCAAAATTCTAAATTACATAACCTTTTGACTATACAGAGAGGCAAGAACGTTAATTTGAACACCTTCAGCACAAATATCTCTTTGTAACTTACTCATGTGGAATTATAGATTAGTGTAGACTTGTAGAATATAGACTTAGACAAAGAAGTCTCTGCTATCGTTTATTACCGAAACCCCGTAGTAACTCTCCGAAGTTTCGCCTAGGAATAGGCTGGTGGCAGCATTCACCCTACCCTAGATTAAATTCTAGACTCGGAGGACTTAGTGCCTCAACACTCTCAGCGTCTACCCGGACATAGATTGGTGGAAGTCAAGTCCCATAACCCTGGTATTCACGACATAATGTTATGTGATGTGATATGATGTAATGTTGTGTGATGTGATGTAATGTGATGTGATGTGTTGTGATGTAATGTTATGTGATGTGATGTTTTGTGTTGTGATGTTATGTGATGTGATGTGTTGTGTGATGTTATGTGATGTGATATGATATGTAATGTTACGTTATGTGATGTGATGTGATGTGTTGTGATGTAATGTGATGTGATTGTTGTGATGTAATGTTATGTGATGTGATGTGTTGCGATGTGATGTTATGTGATGCAGTGTAGCCTTGACGTTTCCTAACGGTAAATTTCTTGAACAAAGAGATGTCTGACAACTGCACGAGAAATCCCTGCATCATAGAGAACGCATTGCAGAACATGACCTGTAAATACCGTGCTGAATTATGGCAGTGATGGGCATTTTACGCACGAATTTTGTCAAAGTTAAAGTTGTCACACGTCATACATCCTACCGTTACACATTTTTCTCACTTTAAACAGCATATCGCAAGCAATAATAAGGACGTAGTCCTGCGACACACAGTTAGTGCTATAATAAAAGTTGCGTGTCGACTCACTATGTCATTATTATTGCGTGTTCTACAGGCACAACGGGGACGTCAAACCTTAAAATACATAGCGTCGAATGTGAGTTCAATTATGATGTATGAATCAAGTAATATGTGAAAATTAACAGTCGTGGCCGGTTCTAAATCACCTCTGCGTGTGCTTCCTAGGACTTCAGAAAAACAACAACTCGCCTCCCTGAACCTGGCACTTCTACAGCACCAAGCAGACGTGCTAATAATATAAGCATCAGAAGACCCTTAGGGCTACAAGAATTGTAACTTACCAATATGAAAGAGAATGTTCCTGTACGTCACGCAAAATGTTAGCAGATGGCAAGATATTTGCATACTTCATTCCAGTTTTGCGTCACTGAACTGGAAACTGGCATTCAGAAGAGTAAAAAAAAAAAAAGTGAGAGAATTTAAAATATCAGTATTTACGCGGCTATTCAGTATTCTTCGGTGTCGATAATCGGACGTATTCTCTGAATCAACAAGAGTTCCTTCTTGTGCGGTTCATCGTCCACAAGTAGACGTAAAATCACCAGGACCAAATGTTCACACTTAAATGGTATTGTGAATTATTACTCTTCTATAAATTGTTTTGTTAATAGTAGGGCCATTCTTTACATTTAGCCTAGTGAAATGTACATTTGCATCGGTGTAGATCTGATTTTCTATTTCAGGTATACAATAGGGAAACAAAGTACAAGAACACAGAAGATATTTGTAAGATCAGAAATGGGAAGCAAACTTTGAAATGGGACAAGCAAAGACGTAGATACAGAACTGCACACAAATAAGAATAATCTAATTCATTTGTTGAAGACCGTGACAACAGCAGCAAACACAAAAACTGCACAATGGAAGAGAAATAAAACAAAAAATTTCAGGATAACGGAAACCAAATCAAATTAGTAACGCAACTGTCTAAGCAAACAGAACACATGAATTAAATACGGACTACTTAATTAATAGTAATTTAATGCTCTCCTTGAACGATATATAGTCACGAACATCAATGAATAAATATATTTGAAGGCTATGCAGCAGCAGCAGCAGCAGCAGAAGTAGTAGTAGTAGTAGTAGTAGTAGTAGTAGTAGTAATAGTAGTAGTAGTAGTAGTAACAGTACAGTAGTTGTAGTAACAAATTAAATTTAATAATAAAATAATAATAATATCTAAGGGTAAAATCAAAGAACAGTGTTATGAGCACGTATCAGTCAGCAGAAACAAGTTATGAAAGTAGGGTAACAACGGAAATACAGGTGAGAACTAACAGAACCAAACCTAACAATAAATCGGGCATCATAATCCGTAAAAATGAAGAAGGAATATACCTGTTAATAGGCGTTTCAATTTCAGCAGATGGAAATGTGATCAAGAGAGACGATATTTTAAAATATTAAGACCTGGCAACAGAAATATAGAGTACTTGGAATTTAAAAAAAAAAGACGATGCCAGGTATAACAGGAGAAAATGAAACAATTTAAAAATCATTCATAAAGTACTTGAACAGCATACCCGGAAAGCACGACATCACTACGCTAAAGAAAACTGCGCATATACTTCAACAAGTAACAAAGTAAACGTACAAAACGTACATTATGGCAAGTAACATTAGACGTAACACATACAGTAACCACAGAATAACTACACATATAATCTAAAGACATTTTTGTCCCAAGGTATAATTATAGAACCCTGTACAAAGATGATAACAAACAGTAGTAGTAGTAGTAGTAGTAGTAGTAGTAGTAGTAGTAGTAGTAGTAGTAGTAGTAATAGTAGTAGCAGTAGTAGTAGTAGCAGTAGTAGTAATAGCAGTAGTAGTAGCAGTAGTGGCAGTAGTAGTAGTAGTAGTAGTAGTAGTAGTAGTAGCAGTAGTAGTAATAGCAGTAGTAGTAGCAGTAGTGGCAGTAGTAGTAGTAGTAGTAGTAGCAGTAGTAGTGCTAGTAGTAGCAGTAGTAGTAGTAGTAGTAGTAGTAGTAGTAGCAGTAGTAGTGCTAGTAGTAGCAGTAGTAGTAGTAGTAGTAGTAGTAGTGCTAGTAGTAGCAGTAGTAGTAGTAGTAGTAGTAGTAGCAGTACTAGTACTAGTAGTAGCAGTAGTAGTAGTAGTAGTAGTATTAGTACTAGTAGTAGTAGTAGTAGTAGTAGTAGT
>Ga0123354_10011624_pt1 | contig 13624 bp, 10 predicted proteins | sample TergutLab28metaG_2_FD_97872 | JGI IMG/M metagenome (GOLD analysis project Ga0123354, IMG submission 97872) | Labiotermes labralis P4 segment gut microbial communities from Petit-Saut dam, French Guiana - Lab288 P4 | ecosystem: Host-associated > Arthropoda: Insects > Digestive system > Gut ... | reverse complement strand
CCCCCCCCCCCCCCCCCCCCCCCCCCCGCCTGTTTGGACGTTCCCACATTTGCCGCCAGGTACCTCCACGTCCACAATGATGCGAGAGATCCTAGTAGCGAAAGGTGGAACTGTGTGGGCGAGAATTGGTCGGTAATTTTGCCTGAAATTGCGACTTCCATGTCAATTCAGGGATCTTTTACATGCCGCAAATCTGCGACATGGGACCCACAGCTTTACTTCCCTTCCGAAGGAAGGCGTGCTGAGGAATTTTTCACCCTGGAAAATCCTGACGGCTTCGGCCAGGTTTGAACCCGCGAACTTAAAGGCAGCACGCTACCGCTACACCACTGAAGCCGCTAGCTGGTACCTTAAAATAGATCACTGGAAAATGTAGGATCTTTTGCCACTCCCTTTCATCTTTTGATTCCATCCTGTGTTGCATCTTCACTTAAAACATCAGTGATAATATACAAGTGCTGAATATACCACCATTCGAGTTATCATGTTGAATGAGCAGAGGAGTCACCCCAACTAACGTGAACAGTGAACAACGGATAGCCTTGGACAGTTGATGAATATAAGTGACCACAGTCAAGACACTACACCATGTGTGCATATATGAACTAAGAAATGTGAAGTTTCTGTATGTGAACACAGTAAATGCACATTCTTCCTATGTATACATTCTAGGTTAGTTGATGAGTTTGATTTAACATTGCCATATTCTCATTGTGGCAGTATGTATGTAAACTTCAGCATATTAATTCATGCACTGTCACACAGGAATTTCTCTGTTTTAATGCATTGCTACAAAATAACATGGAAATTTGTATGATGACAGCTTGACCATACAAGAACATGTTAACAACATACATACGTACATTTGTTGGAGTGTGTGTTTAAAGAGTGTAGGTGACCGAAGTATGTAGTGGCAAATAACATATGCAACATGACATACTAACATTTTATCATTAAATAACCTAAGAATTATGCATTCATTTGTATTTTTTTTACCATAACCTAGTGGTGTATAATCTTAGTTACTGACACAGGAGTGGTGAAGGCATGATGGTCTTTCCTTAATTAAGACATTGTGTAATCCTGTATCCATTTATTGTTTGGTTCAAGGCTTTGGTTGGAGACAAGACAATTGCATTTTGGCTAATGGACAAGGAGATGTACACACACATGTCAATACTGTCTCAGCCGTCGGCAATCATTGATCGAGGACTAGCACTGCACAAGATGATTCGGTTGATCACACACGGCTTGGGAGGGGAGGCGTACCTTAACTTTATGGGTGAGTGAATTACGCAGTATCACTAAAGGAGAAATAGAAACACTGGGGGTGCTTACAACTCACTGAGGCAATATAACAGAGTTGCTGCTATACAGACTGTTACTAGTGTCAATGACTAGCTAGATAACTAACTAACGACATGGAGTACAGTCCTTCTTGAGAAGCTGACAGTTCCTCAGGATCTAGAGATTCTTTATGTGTTACAGAACCTAAAGGTCCTTTTCATTATTTACAAGAACCCACCACTTGTCCCTGTCCTGAGTCAGATGAATCCAATCCTACCATCCTGTTTGATTAACCTTTAGGCACCATGCATCCTATATATAGGACAGATGTACCGCTACTGCCCAGAGTACACTTTTTATATATTTAGTCAACAAATATATTTAATTTTTTTTTAGACTTTCTCTCGCCATCTTCATTTATTCCTCCACAAAATGTTGTGTATTTCCTAATGTTACCCTTCTTGGTTCATAAAATATTCACATTGTACATAAATGGTGTGCCAAACTGTAAATGTCCAGCTCCAGGGCCAAAGGGTTAAGATCCATTCTAATACTGTACCGTTTGTGCACAGATTCTGCAAGTGGTGTGGTGTCTGCCTTCAGCTTTCCCACCAGAACCCTTTATGCATTCCCCCCCACTGTGTGCCACATTGTGTTGCAGGTACTTCAGTATGTACTTAGGCATTGAGTCAGTATTTCACAGCATCAGAATTGGCTTGAGGTTTAACAGTTTGAAAATAATCCAAAGTTTTTTAATGTTTGTAGGCAATGAGTTTGGTCACCCTGAATGGCTGGACTTTCCACGGGTTGGAAACAACGACTCATACCACTACGCACGTCGTCAGTGGCATTTGGTGGATGATGACATGCTGAAGTACAGGTTTCTGAGTGCATTTGATGCTGACATGAACAGACTAGAGGAATGCCATGGGTGGCTCCATAAAGATTCGGTAATTTGCAGTCAGCTCAGTCGTAGGCATGCAGAATATGCATCACGTCATATTTATGACGTCTGACACCAAATTAAGAGAATGGTATTTGCATGCATGAGGTTGCAACACTAATGAGGTGGCTTTGAGATTTTGATGTTCTCACAATGGTGTTGCTGAAGAGTGAAGTCTTCTGGAATGTGACACTTTGCTGTTGGTTGAGTAGTTTTTACGTTCCAAATTTAAACTGCCTTCATCTTGAGGATCAAGAAGGTTAAGCAAAACGGACTGTTTGGCCCTGAAAATGAAGACACTGTGATCCTTGAAAACACCAGGAGTGACAGTTTCTGATGTCACAGGATACTTGGATCTTCAGCAACAGAGTTTTGAGAACCTCAATTCTTGCATATGTGTGTTCATACTGTTGCAGAATTCACTTCATATTAACAGTTCAGTCATTAATAAAGGATCACGTTGAATGATATATCATCATTACAACTTTGTACACCGAAATTTGGACAGTCAGATGTGTGTTTGAGTAATCAGTACCAGGTTCATTTGTGTTCAGGGATATGTAAGCTGGAAACACGAGACTGATAAAGTTGTGGCTTTCGAACGAGCAGAGCTGTTTTTTGTCTTCAACTTCCATCCAACGCAGAGTTTCACCGACTATCGCATAGGGGTGGAAGTGCCTGGAGAATACAAGGTGGCTCTGGATACAGATGATGGAAAGTTTGGAGGCTTCCACCGAGTGGATTCAAATGTTCCACATTTCACTTTTCCTGAAGATTTTGCTGGAAGAAAGAATTCAATTAAGGTAAATGAAAGTCATAATATTTTGAACTTTTTCCTGTTTTAATCATTTCTGTAATCTCTGTTATGTGGGTCAGTGGGCTGTAAATCTTCCACTGCTATGTGATAGCATCCAGATTTGAATGTGATGTGTAATGATAACTGTTCCAGAAAATGTGACAGTAGGCATGCTGTATCACATGCATGTGCCATCAGTGATGTGACATTGCACATGTTGGTCACCTGCATGTGTCATCGCAGTACTCGTACAGTGTGCATGGCGGATAATGTGCATGTGCCATCACATAATGTGACACACAGTCACTGAAAGTAAAGATGGAATGTGTTGTCTTTGCTTTCATTGTTTTCCCACTTCTGTTACAAAGATGCGATTTGTGTTTTCACTACAACATTGTGAGTTAAAAACTGTCCTCCACACTACAAATTGAACACACAGCTTCTGTCTCATTCTGCACATGAGATGCGGGAATGAATGCTTGTCAGTCATGCCACCATGTTTAAATGTGATGTAAAATGCAATAGGTAACTGCAATCAAAGTGAAGGTGTCCCTGTCCACATTAGGAAGGCATATTGTGGGAGTGGAGGTATTGTTCCACTCATTCTTAACATAAGTACTAGATGGATGCAACTGATCAACTTCATTTCCTAGCTGCTTTACCCACAGGGTAAGAACCCTGGTGCCTCTCGAATAGGAGGCTGGGTAGGGCTTGGAGCCAGTCTGGATGGATTGGAGATGAGAAAATTCTCTTTCCCCTGCCAGGAAGCAAACCCCAAGTCATCAGTCCATAGAGTGGTTACTGTACTGGCTGGACTGTCATGGCTGTCACATGTGCACAGTGTAGTTCTGAGTGGTGGACTTTAGGGTGCTAATCTGAGCATGTGTGCCACAAAGTGTACCGGTCATCAGACCAACAGTTCAAATGCCACAAGATTAATTCAGCTATTAATTAATGTACTCTAAGGAGTATTTTTTTAATCAAAATGTTAATGATTTATATGAACGTTTTCAGCTGTACTTGCCATCACGCACAGCGCAGGTGTATGCAAGGGTTTAGTTCCTCTGCACACAGCAGCACTGTGCCTGGACATGCTGATTGCCTGCCATATGTTTTTGTACATTTGGGAGTACTTCTGTACCAATTCCACATTTCAGGGTAAGTAAGAGTCTGTAGTCATGAATGTGAAGTTGTGTGACCTAATTTATCAGTTGGTACTTGATACTTTCCTCACAGTGTATGTGTGTGTGTGTGTGTGTGTGCAGAAGTGCAGTGACACTTCATGATCATTGTGTATTCCTATGAATCTCATGTATAAAGGAAGACACAAACATTTTTGCGCTGTTTTGAAAAACCTTGAATGCCAGCAGTTATTTGGACAGCTGGCGATTGCAGCCTACTTACAGCTGTAAATGTTATGTATTGTACAAACGGAATAAACTTCTTGGGTTGTAATTATCATACAAAGAGTGACCTTGTTTACTTGTTGAGCCTGAAGTGCACTGTGTATGTTCAGTACCAACTAATTGCACCTGTAATAATTAGAGTGGTATTACAGCATCTTGCTTCTTAATCTTCTGCGTGTTTCGGCTGTTAACAGCTGCCATCACGAAGACCAACTATCACAAAGTAATCATATTGACGTACACACATCTCTTTGTCACTATACAGCTTGACTGATATCGGTATTTACGATCAGCAGTTAGTATATTTGTGAATTACATTAAAATATTGTAATGTTGCACTTATAGTGGTTAAAATAAGATTAAAACTGTGCATATATACAAATAACACCACAGTGATTTTATGCTAGTGTTTGTAGCATCCAAATATCTGTGTTGTCACCAGATTCAAAAACATTTTAATCCACTTGTTACTGAAGAGGTATGCGCTATGTGATAGATTACTCTGTACTGAGTGTAGAATATTGGTATTTTATATATATGCAGTGTGGTTATTTCTTGCAATTCGGACAACATTAAATGTGAAGCACTTGTCACCAGGAGGTGTGACTCCTTACATAGGTTTCTTGCAATGCATGTCCCTTATCTTTTGTTTGTGATCTGTATAATTTATGTTCTGTCTGTAATGTGGTCTCTATTTATTGGCCCATATTTACAGTTGCTGTTCTCTTCGTCACCCCTGCCTGTTTTTTTTTTGTTGTTCGGATTTTTCCGTTGGCATTTTTTCTTCTATAAAAATTTCCATAGGTTTCATGGTTCTGTGATCACAGTACAGTTAGTTGACTCATTATATGTTGCTACTTCATTTATATTCACCCATTTATGTAGAAAGAATAATGTACTGAAGTAGTTTAGAGCATTTGGTGTGATAATGGTAATTCTTTCAGTGCAAAATTATGATTGGCTTATTGAGCCTAATAGTTCAGATAGAGCATTATACATAGAGTCTGATTCAGAATTGCATGTCCATGTTCCGCCAGTTTTCTTCATGGTGCCTGTCTGAATGTCAAAATTCCGAACTGAATCAGGAATGCCTGTTTGTAGTCCTGTTTCGCCACGTGTCCATTTGAAGATAACAGCTACATAATGTGTCATTATACAGCATTTTTCCAGCTAAATGCATGTGTAATTATAAATAACTATTTGTTATTTTGTACTATTCCTACATTTTACAACCCATGAAGGCCATATTCAGGGGGAGTTAAATTATGAAGGAATATGTTTATGTCAAAATATTGTCAAAGATATGCATAAATAAAGTTAATTAACAGTGACATGTGAAAATATTGCAAAAATGTATAAAATATAAATACCTAATTGTACTTGCAATTAGTTTGGACAGATATTTTATAGTTAATCGGTGGCACAGAATATGTACAGTGTTAAATGTGTAGTTACGAGTATGTTTGGTGTTACAGGTTGTAAGTGTGTAGTGGCAGACGACTTAAGCACATAACACAGCTTAACCCTGAAAGCCAAAATTATACATGAGATAGAGGCTTTGAAAGCCCAACAACAGGCATACATTTGCATACGGTATTCATCTGCATACAGAAGGAGAATTTCTACCTAATTCATCTGAAATATTTGGGGGTGCCAAACAGTTATGCACAAAGTTAAACATGTTTATTATCCTGAAAAGTGGATTTTGTGAAGGTGGGTCACCTTATATGCAGGCTTTACTTATATTCGAGTAAACAGCAGTAACTCCACGGAACACTGTCCTCCTGAGAAGCTGATAGTTGCTAAGCTGGTGAAGAAATTCCCCACATTTTTTGGAACCTGAAGGTCCATTACCGTATTCTCAAGAACTTGTCACTGGTCTGTGACCTGAGCCAGGTGCAGCCAGTCCACACCTTCCCATCCTGTTTCTTAATAACAATGAATCTGATCTGTGATTTATTGTATGGTGTTTAGTGCATGTAACTGAAGATATTCCTCAGATGCCAAGATCCGTATGTCATATCCATCGTGTGTTTAACCTTTTACAGCTTAATGATGATGTAAGTCATTACAGAGTGTAATGGTCAGTGGCCCACAGTTGACCAGGTTGTCAAAACTGAGTGCTATAGCCCCTGGCTTGGGCTGCCGGCATGTACCGGCCATTTAAACCTCGGTCTTTAATAGGTTAAGCCTTTCCAAGGAATGCATCTTCAATGAAGGTACATGGTGAGTGTTGTGAGGACTTCTACCTCACAACCAGTCCAAGGCTGCATAACAATTCATAGCATACTTGATTTTAGAGTGAAGGGTTTTTAGACTCATTTCCATTCGCCAAGGTACAGATTCATGCCTGGTTGACTCTTTGTGAGTGCTTGTTCAGTACATTCACAGTCAGCATCAATATCTTGAGATAGGCTTATGTTTTACCATGATGTGATATATGAATCAGATATAACATGTATAAATAATAAATAAATTTATTATTTTCTTAAATATGCATTATGCACTAAGAGATAAGGTGTGATTTGGCTTATGTGTACTGAAGTTCAGCACTTACACTGAATGATGAGAGTTGCCACTCTAGTAACACCTGTTTCTTCAAGTTTATTAGAAAAAAAGAAAAGAAAAGGAACAGAATATACAGCAGGTTTCTGACACCAGGCACTGTCAAACCGTCTTGCGGACAGTAATGGCGATGCCTGCACAGTTGCTACATTAAGAACAGTACTGTCTGTATACAGTATATATTGCCAATTGGCAGCATCCCTGATACCAGTAAGTGGTACAGGTAAGTGCAAGTGTAAAGGTTAAGTTGTACCGGGCCAGCTGTGAGGGCATATGGGGGGGGGGGGGGTAGGGGTACAACTCCATTCATTCTTAACCATGGCACTGGATGGAGGAGAATGGTCAACTTCATTCCCCAGGGCTTTACACTGAGGGAAAGAACTCTTGGTACCCACTGAATGTGATGCTGGGTGGGGCACCAGTGCTGGTCTTGACATTTTGGAGATTCTGCCAGGAATCAAGCCTTGGACAGTCCAGCTTGTAGTGTGATCACTACACTGAATACGCCAGCCTGGCTTCTGTATAAATAATTTGTACACTTAAATTGCCTCTGATATCTAATTAATCATTGGCTGCTGGGCCTCTTTAGTGTGGGTAAAATGACTGGGGCATGGTGTTGACCGGCCACCCTGCTTCAGTGCCAAGGTTAATGAATTAGTAGAGCCATACCTCTACTCCCTGCCTGTGCTTGTTTGGCATATTATGGGGAGACCTTTCTGATTACTTATGATTATTCTGTTTACTTTTGCTCTCATCATTGTTAACAAGTAAGGTGATTCTTCCCCTGTCCATCCCCTGTTGTACTGTTTGTCAAACTGTCGAGGCTTACTTTGAGAGCTTGGCTGCTCCACTATGTAAATGGCTGATAGTTTTGAGATTTTCATAGTAGCATAATTGAGGATTCCAGTCTTCTGGAATGGACACTGCATTGTTGAACAGTTGGTTCTCGATGTTTTGAACAAACATACTGCCTTCATCAAGGTCCAGGAGGTCATTATTCTCAGATGACACTCCATTTCTTTAAAGTGTTGGGAGCCACTGCCTCACTGATGCAGCATGTCACAGATAACATGAATCCTAAACAAATGCACTACAGTTCCAGTAGCACAGCATTCATATGAATAATTACCGGTATGTGACAGTATGGACCTTCTAGGGGAACATACCAATCAGAAACCTTCTTATGTCTGTGGAGACTTGAAAGTGATCACATATCATCTTAGTTACAGCTAAGTTATACAAAATTCGGTATGCTTCCATTGTGAATGGGAAGGCTGAGCACAGGAATGTTCTTGGATCTTCTTTTACAACACAGTGGCCACTTCAACGAATGATTTCAGGGCAGAAAATGTCACCAACTTCTGATTGATATAAAAAAAATCTCCTAGTTGCTACTACATATTAAACTAGGTTTAATGCAACATACCGTTAATACTGTGGATGAAAATGTAAGGGGCTTTCTGCATGCACTTGAAATTGAACTTTGTGACAGCGAGGACAAAATGAAAGAAGGGATATTCATGGACCCCAAACTGTAGAAACTATGAAAGACATTGGATTTAATGAAAATTTGATTGAGAACATTTAAGGCCGTGGCTATAAAATGCCATAGAAACCTCAGGCAGTGGATTGATGTTCTCTGCTGCTCTGTGTGACAGAATTTACATGACCTGAAATGGTGTGTCTTAATTATACAGTGGACTTAAATAAAACAGCTGCAGATACTACCAAGACTGGGCAGGTTGGTGTAAATACAGAAATAATTTGTTTCATCTGTGAGATTTGAGGTTACCCCTGCAGTGATTAATATCACTACTGCTGTCTGGGGCATAACACCCTGTAGTCTGGTGTAAATATCTGCCTTACTACGCAGTGGCACATCTAAGACTATGTTGACTTGAACTTTACATACTTTGCTGTTTATACAGCAGTTATTTTGTTTGCAGTTTTGTGTGGTAGTGAGACAGTCCCTTATCTGGAGGAAATATTGCAAATTCCAAGTGTCTAAGAACTATGTCACAAAAAATATAGGGATTAGATAAGCCAAGGATGAGTTTATAGTAGTTAAAAGGAAATGTTGTGCTCTTCAAGTACATATTTTTGTGTCAGGTTCAATTTTTGTGCCTCAGTTTCATTGTTTATTCTGTCCCGATGCAGCTTGACATGCATATTCGTATTACAACATATACTTGATTTTGCTGCCATCTTTATATGTAAAGTTAAAATTTTCTCAGTCCACGCCACAATGGCATAGGGGGAGTGGAGGCATAACTCCATTCATTCTTGGCCTCGACACTATGGAGATGAGTGGTTAACTTCACACTTCGATCGCTTTACCCACGGGAAGGGACCCGGATACCCATTAAACAGGAGGCAGGTTGAGCCCCAGAGCCGGTCTGGACGTTTAGGAGAATAGAAAAATCTCTTTCCACTTCTAAAATTCTAAATTTCCACTACCTGGATTAGGACCCCGGACCGTCCAGCTCGTAGCCAAGTCGCTATACAGACTGAGCTACCCAGTCTTCTGGCGTAGCATCTACAAATGCTAAATTGACGTTATCATAAAATGTAAATGAAATAACTGTAGGAGTTAACTCTCGAATATAATCACACACGTTCTCCACGCAAAATGTACATGCATATGCCACAATAATTACAATACGGTAGAAGCTTTGTAGAATTAAAAAAAAATTGAATACAATAAAGTCAGTCACATCTATCCCAAAGCAGAGGAAAACTGCACATGAAATATAACCTCATGTTTGAGACGGTTTATCAATACAACACAGATAGCAGCACCAGCCAAAAATACAACCCCAATGGTAAAATGTCAGACAGTACCAGACCAGCAGTCACACTCTATAGTTCTATACTAGATGATCTGTGCATTAGTCTGTGGTAATGGTCCGTGGCGTTGTGCACCAAACGTCGACCTTTCACTCTCCGAGCACTGTCATGTAAGTACTGGATATGTCCAATATACTGTACATACTTCATATTTCTTACACGAGTATCTTTTGCAATCATGCATGTTTGAAAATGCAAGTGTATGCATATAGCAATGATAACAAATGCACCATTACGTTTACTATTAACAACACGGAAGACGGGCGCTTCCAACATATCGATAAGCAGAATCTCGAAACAGCAAAGATGGAGACATTTTTCAGTTTGTGGTATAAATTTTAATAATTCGACGAACATTTATTGGAGTGATGACTCGCAAGGTTTTAGTTATATTTCCTGTTGTTTTACATTTATGACACTTGAATGGCAGTTGAGCATTTTTGTTTGGTACGGCAGTTGGCAGTAATTTCCGAATTATTTAGCGATGGCGATTGCACATTCTGATATGAATATACAAAAACGAAGAAGAAAGAGCCCCAACATTGCTTTGGTCTAGCCTGTCAAGTACGCCTCCTCGTCTTAACTTGCTCGCTGAATTCGTATGCAGGGTAGTTACGTACAGTGTGTTTGGTAGTGTAGGGGTGGGATCAAGCTTGTGTCTGCCTCTGCTGTAGGATGTAGACCGAGGGAGTAGTCAGACCTGGAGATGGCCTAAAACCGGCCGAAACCTGTTGTCTTCATAAGTCTGTATAGCGTCATAGACTAGTAAAGCTGTAGCCCCACTCATTAGTTCCCACAACGGGGTATACTGTGTTCCATCAAAATATTTAATTGTGCCTAGGGAAGTCATCAGCGTTTCTTACAAGAATCCCACGAAGTATCAGGACCGGCCTTAGGAGGGATCAAGCGAAGCGGCCGCTCAGGGCGCCGAAGTGGGTGGGGGGTCAGAAACAAGGATGGAACATAAGATTCTCTTATTTATTTATTTTTGCGAATATTGCCCAGAAGTTAATTGAAGTGATCAACGAGCGACCCATGCTTGAAATTTTTTTCTCTTCAAGACAAAACAATTTTCTGTAGATGCATATGTTGACGAATATTACGTGTCCATTAAAAATAACGTGCAGATGTCACGTAATGAAAGAGGTGACACTCACGGGGGTTGGGGGGTGGCGACAGACATTTTGCGCAGGACGCAGAGTTGGCTAACGCCGGCACTGCGGAACGTAACGACGTACACAGTGTGGGCATAATTCAAGAATTTGATGTCATAAATACCGCAGTACAGACTAGGCTGTGAGCTGCACAACCCGGAGTTCGAATCCCGGTAGTGTAAGACTGGCGGATCCAGGAAATTAAGAATTGGCGGCACATTTGTTTTACAATAAAAAAAAAATGAAACTTGGTAGGAAACATACAGTCAGTGTGAAAGACTGCTTTATTCTGGAAGAAAGTCATGCAAACAAGAATCAAAGTTTGATATGAATGTGAAATAATTTCAATATAACTACTCGTTCTGCATATTAGAGAAATGAAGACTTTAAATTAAATATGAAATAAAAGATAATTGTTTTCATAGTTACGGACAAGCCAATGATTTGATCGGGGACGCGCCCCGTGCGCCCCCTTCCTGGATCCTCCTCTGGGGACAAGATATTTTTCTTTTCTCCAAAATGTCTAGACCGTCTCTGGGGCCCACACAGCGTCCAGTTCTGTGGGTACCGGGGTTATATTTCGGGTATAAAGCGTTTGGGACCCGATGTTTTAACATTCACCTCCATCTAGCTCCGAGGTTAAGAATAAGTGTAGTTTTGCCCGTACTGTCCGTATGTGCCTTCACTAGACAGGGACAGCTTTACATGTACCTTGTGATAAACACGTGCTGTTAGAGACGAGAAGGAACTAGAGATAGCGTAGTAAAACTAAGTCCTGCTGCACGCCATCAGCAAGACAAATAAGCCCCAGAAGGCATACAAAACGTTTCTAGATTAGGAATTCTAAACAGGACTAAATTGTAGTAATTTATTTTGCAAATTACTGTTTTCTATCTGACTGAACGGTAGGAATGGACGGAATTGGAAATATTCTTTAAGTCCAGAAGGCATGTACGCAGATTATGTTCGTAGAAGTTCTTTTTTGTGGGCCGGGATAGCTCAGTCGATGTAGCGACTGGCTAAGGCCTGGACGGTCTGGGGATCGAATCCCGGTGAGTGCGAGATTTTCCGCACCCCTCCAGACCGGCCCTGGGGCCCACTCAGCCTACTATACAATTGGTACCGGTTCTTTCCCAGGGGTAAAGCTGCCGGGGCGTAGCGTTGACCACCCACACCCATATAGCGCCGAGGTTAAAGAAAGAGTGCTGCTATGTCCCCTCTGGGCCTTCGTGGCCTGTTCTAGGGTGAACTTTTACCTTTTACCTTGACCGTTAGAAGTGCTGTTCTAGCGACCCAGAGCAAGACAGTGCTTTATCACTGCTAACACCTATTTGCAAAACGACGTAAGGTGAATCTGTTTCGTCCAGTTCAGCCTTTCTTTGTGTTAACTCTCGGGGCAGAGGAAGATGGAACAGGAGGAGGGAGTAAGAAAGAATCCGGAGACATTGATATTTTTTGGTCGTTCAGTTTCACGAATAAAGGCATGTGTTATAATTGTTCTGCTCACGCCAGAGTTCCTCAGGCGCTTTTTAGCACAAGGGTTTCCCAGGAATTCAGTAGATGTCAGACGGTATTAAGTAAACTGACCCAATAACGTTGACCCGGTTTGTTAAGGATCTTCAAGGTTAAGTTGTTCCACTTGTGCAGCGAATTGCACTCTTATCTGCCGCCGATTTAGCCTACATATAATTTGAGATAGTCTGAGCCCTTCATACTAGTCCGTTTACTCGTTTTTTTACCAGAAAGTGTTCCTACTGTCTCTTCTCTGCATCTCCTCACGTGCATTATGTCACTTAAACACGGGAGAGTTGAGTCGCCGACATTGAGTGTTTTCACACAGTCAGTGTACTGCCTGAGGTCGCCGGGCGATAGTCTTCTTGTCGATCGAATAAGGGGAGACTGCAGAACCACGCAGTAGTTTGTGAGTTTTCGGACTTTAAACAGCCACCATGGCGACTCAAAGCGAAATATTCGACACGGAAATTTTATTAATAAAATTAGCATACATTCGGTATAGATTTCCTCATGTTTTTCTTCTTTTTGTCCCATACCCTTCTTCGAAAGGACCCAAAATGACCATTTGTTTCGCCTGTCACATATGCTGACGTGCACACTCCTTCTTCTTCTTCTTCTTCTTCTTCTTCTTAAATTCCCGTAGGGCCCAATTGTAGCATTAAACTGAAATTTAATTTTCAGTGTAATGGTAAGTTCGAGAGGGTGGAAGAGTTTAAATATTTGGGAACAACTTCAACAATCCAAAATTCTATTCGGGAAGAAATAAAGAGTAGACTGAGGTCAAGAAATGCTTGCTATCATTCGGTGCAAAATCTTTTGTCTTCCAGGTTGCTGTCCAGGAAATTAAAGATTAAGATACATAGAACTATAATCTTGCCTGTTGTTTTGTATGGTTGTGAAGCTTGGTCGCTGACATCGAGGGAGGAAAGGAAGCTGAGGGGTGTTTGAGAATATGGTGTTGAGGAGAATATTTGGACCTAGGAGGGACGAGGTAACGAGGGAATGGAGGAGACTGCATAACGAGGAGCTAAATGATCTGTACTCCTCACCCAATATTGTGCGGGTGATAAAATCGAGAAGAATGAGATGGGCAGGGCATGTGGCGCGAATG
>Ga0123354_10011622_pt1 | contig 13624 bp, 11 predicted proteins | sample TergutLab28metaG_2_FD_97872 | JGI IMG/M metagenome (GOLD analysis project Ga0123354, IMG submission 97872) | Labiotermes labralis P4 segment gut microbial communities from Petit-Saut dam, French Guiana - Lab288 P4 | ecosystem: Host-associated > Arthropoda: Insects > Digestive system > Gut ... | reverse complement strand
CAGAGCGGCTGCCGCCGGTTGGCGAAGTTAGTGCCAACTTTTGCGGATAGAGGGGTGTCACGTGGTCAGCGCAACGGGTCCCCACAGCCGTTAATCTCTGTTTTCTAGACCTGGAGCCGCTACCTTTTTTTATTCAAGTAGCTCCTCAATTGACCTCACGAGGCTGAGTGGACCCCGTTCCAGACCCACTACTACTCAGAAAATCTGGTAGCGCTGGGGATCAAACCCGGGACCTCTGTATCTGTAGCCAGAAACTGTGACCACTAGACCACAGAGGCGGTCGTGTAACATACATAAATCAGTAAAGTTTACTTGATAAATTACACACAGTAAGACACAACCAACATTGAATAAAGTAATAATAATGTGTACTGTACACTACATTGTACATTTACAATGTACTTTCTCTCTCTCTCTCGTATGTATGAAAGTAAGGGATTCTGACGTTTTAGCCTAATCCTCAAGAGATGACACAGCAATGAAAAAATACAGTACCTGTACTGTACAGTATCGTGTACAGTTTCAAGGGAGGGATGACATTATAATAAAAATCATGCTTTTCCATTAAAGCGTTGCATAAGCAATAAAAATAATTTTTTTTGTTCTTGCCATACAACCTGGCAATCTCTGTACACGATTTTCTTTTACTTGAATCATATCCAGAATTTTCACATACTCACAAATGGAAAGGAAATCATGGCTTCTCTTAGGCTTAGAAGCACTACCAGCATCACTACTCTTACGCTTTGGAGCCATTATTACAGTAAATAAGGGCTTTCTGAACACAGACACTGCAATAACGTGTCATCTAATGTGAACAGCGAGAATGCTAGAAGAAGAATGGAGGCAAGTTCTGCGGGGAAGCATGGGTATGGGGACAAAGGTAGATGAGTCAAGTACCGTGCACGTTTGGGCTGCTGGATTTTACCATGTTACAACCCACTCTCGTTTGGCGCACGTTTTGAAACTTATGAACCATTTATTTCTTTAACTTTCCAATTTTTTTTTCAGGCCCTGATAATCTGCAGATACTGAATCAGTGGATAAGGGGGCACGACTGTACACACACACACACACACACACACACACACACACATATATATATAGTTGTATTTAGGTCACAAGTGAAGGCATGAACCACTCCTTACATGATATCTACAAGAGAAAGCTTCCATTTCTAGACATCCAACAGTACAGGAGGTCTGTTAGCAGAAATACAGAAGCAGATAGTACAGCTGCACAACATAAACAATAGCAAATGTTTCCTATCATGTACAATTTGAGGTTTTTGAGACAATGAAACTCAAGATTATAGTCTTCTGAAATGTGACACGGTGTAGTTTGGCAAATGGGTACTAATGTTTCAGAAAAACCTGCTGCCACCATCTTCTGAGTAAAGCTAAAAGCCCTATAAGGATACATAACAGTACTGTACGAATATATGAAACAAGAGACTGGATCTGGGGCTATCAACGAACCAATAAGAACCAACAGCCCACAGAGGGATAGTATTGGAAAGGTCAGTACAAAGGGAGAAACATAAATAAGCACACAACAAAGGAATGGGAAAGTGGTGAGAAAACGCATAACAAAAGTGAAAAAGGGTAAATGAAATTAAGTAAGCAGTACTGGGAGAAGGAACGTGTGATAATATATAGTAGAAACCAGTGGCCCTTAAAAAGGGCTGTTTTGTGGTTAAATGCCACAGGTGAACATGAAGCACAGGAGAAAGGACATAACAGAGGCAAAGACATATAGGATAAAATATGTAAAATAAACTAAACTAAATAAAAGATATAGGAAGAATAAACAATGGGTAACATTTGCTGCCATCAAATGGCATGAGTTTGAGGGTAGACGATGTTCATAATTAAGGGAGGTAAAGGGAGGTAGATGAAGTATGAAAAATAAAATGAATGATAACAATAAAAAAAATTACACAGAAGGAAGTGGGGGAAATACACGGCAGCATAAATTGGTCAGAAGGACCTAGAAAAGCAAATGTCAAGTGACTATGAATATGGCAGTTAATGGACCTATCTCTCCTACGTCCACATCATTTTTTCTCAAAGAGCTTAACTTCTACCCTGAAGATGCAGGCAGCAGGTTCCTCCAAATGGTGATGCCCATTTGTCAAACCATCAGGCACTACACTCCAGAACACTGTAATCTTCATTCCATTACATGCAGTAGCATCCCCGGAAGATCAAGTGTTAAAACATTACAAAACATGCAGAAGAGTACACATTCTACCAAGTTACATACATCAGTCCCTTACTGGTAAATTGGGCTACAAAAAATTAAAGTTAAACTATACGGTTCACATTAAAAGTGTAAATATGTCACAGATGTATGTTAAGCTCATATATCCAACAGTTATAACAAATACAAGTATGAGGCCATCAAGCACCCTGAAGTACATGGAGAAATGCAGAATAAGATACATATCTCAGGGCACTGAAAAATTCACATAAATCACTGCAAATTTTTTTTTCAAAACATTGAACACAATGGAAGATAATCTACCATATTACTAGCAGCTACAAGGACAACACTAAAAAAAATACATGTGCAACCAACAAATTCCATATTTCCAGCATTTTTTACTATCAAAACTCCTAATGTTACCCACATAAAAGGACTATTTCTCACAGCATGGTGTAAATGACAAACTGACAAATGGCAGCACCCAATATTCACACCACACACTGTGAACCTTATTACAAGAGGCAAACACACACAGTGACAGTAGACCAGAGAAAAATTATTTGCCATGCCAACAGTCTGATATGTCAAGCACATAAGGTTACAATGGTCACTGCTGTACTCAGCTGTTTTACATGTGACCGTAACTAAATCTACAATTAAGTTTATTTCTCACAGATTAAATCCACTGTGTGAACAAAATACCTGGTGTTCTTTTCTTATCACCAGTGTGTCCATGAACTCTGACTGGCATTTCATTCTCTGCCATCCATAATGCCACTTCTTGTCTTATCCATTTTCCAAATTTATCTTATATCTTATACTGTAAGTTACAATTTAAACAACTGCCATGTCTATAAAGTTAAATTACACGAGGTATGAGAATGCCACTGGAAATAATACTTCAAGGAAAGACGTTTCACAGACTAACTGCAATAATACACCACACACCAAATTAAAATCACATACTTGCCTGATGTTGACACTGTAATTTAATAAAATTAATATTCTTTACACATATTTGTGCTTGACATCTTACCTTTAATGTAAAAGCTAATAACACTGGTCAACAGTCAAAGTGCTTTGGTTAAAGTAACAAATCTTCACTATTTTCAGGCGCTAAGCATGAATAAGACAGTTAAATTGTTACTTGGCCCTATTTAAGAAGATCTGGGGTGGGTCCCAATTTGTACACTTTTCACTGCTTTTGGCTTTTAGCGTCTTTAAGCAATGATCTGGCAACCCTTAGCTTGAAGTGGGTGACACAATCAGCATCCAGGCATTGCATCAGCCTACTTGCTGTTCATCAGGAGGGTGAAGCAGTGCAGCAGGCAAAGCAGATGATGCAATGAGCTACCAGATATTGAAACAACCAACTGGTTGCATTTCAGTTCCATAAGAGGAGCTGCACCATACACACCTGTGTTTTCTCACATCAAAAGCCTTCTTTTGCATTGTAAAGTCTTAATAAATGCCCTAAGTATTTCATACAGTTGTTTCTTGGTCGAAGCTCATTGAGGATCCAACGAAATTGCGTGCAAAGTGCAGATAATTTCTGTTAGGTTGGTGGACAGGTAACTTTTTTCTGATAACACTCTACAACAAAATTGTACTTATTTCTTGCTTTGTAAATAAAACGTATTTCCGTTACAGATTTTGGGACACTGAACATGTAAATGGAGATGAAAAGTCTTGATTTGCTACAGTTTCCAAGAAAAGTTACAGAATTTAAGTTATACGTGTCTTACACACTATACCCATTATGCAGTGTATACTGACTGACTTGCCTTGATTAACTGCTCTGCCTCCTCTCATTTTCATACAAGTCCAGGAGAATCTGTTGTTACTATCCAGTGACAACAGTTGGCCAACATCAGTGAACTCCATTAGCCCTGATATATCTCTTCCATTGCTGGGATATCATTATGAAAACATTCACCATGCTCATTATTCAAAGCCCCAATGTTCTCTGAAGAAATACCTGGGTGATAATTCACAAAAATGATCTTTAAAGATAAAATGCAGCCTAATTTTTCACAGGACGACAACAGGTTTTTCTCAAGTTCATTGTACCTCTGAAGAGTCTGCGGTACCTGGATTTACAGACACAATCCTCTTGATTCTTGCAGCACTGATTCCTGGGAATTTCTCAGTGAGTTACCTAAATGCTGGCCCTGTCTGATCCAAAGCCTTAAAAAAAAATCTTCATTAGTTGGTTTGCAGACGAGGCAGAAAAATAATGATGGGTTCTACCAGCAGTAAGTACTGTGCATTCTCTGTTCCTAACTCCAGTGACTGTTTGGAAACCTACCATCTTAATTTTGGCTGCCTCGCTGGGGACCAGAACAAGGGTTGGGCCCAATATACATGCTGCTATACTTCTGTAGCAAACCTATGAAGATGAGTGAGTCGCAAAAGGATATGAATGCCTTTTGCACTACCCTTGGTGTAATGAGAGCAAATGGAAGGTAACACTGTTCACTATAACAATCAATGTTCACGGTCTGATAACAGCTCTGAACATTAATCATAATTCTGAGGGGTAGAGACTCTTCACAAACTCATCAAAATTAAATTTAAAAGCTGTTCTGCTCCATAATGGCCAAATGCTCCATCAATAAGAATAAATCACACGACTACATGAATCTTCTTCTGAACTGCAAAAACTGCAAGACTAATGGCAGCTTTGTGGAGGCTTGAAGGTTGTTGCTATACTTCTAGGACTGCAGCAGGGGCAGGGCTACATGAAGATTTGTTGTTTATTGTGTCTAAGGATAGCTGAGTAAAGACTTCCCAGTACAGGAAGAGGGACTGGCCATCCTTACAGTCACTGCAGCCGGGAACAAAGAATGTACAGCTTGTACCACTGGTAGAACCAAGCAACATTTCACTGCCTTTTCTGCAAATCAACTAATGAAGAATTCTGTTACAGCTGTGGATCAAACAGGACCAGTGTTTAGGTAGCTCGCTAAGAAATTCCTTGGAGTCAGTGCTTTAAACATCAAAGAGGGTTGTTTCTGTCTGTTCAGATACCACAAACTCTTCAGAGATAAGAAGTTCAACTGAATTCTCAGTGGCAACACAAAGAGGGTGTGGAATGATTTCCGGCTTTTGGTAACAAACGTTCTGGGGGGGAATAAAAACTACAATGAACCTGTGAAAAACTTTTTGTTGTCCTTATCATAAATTAGGCTGCATTATATCTTTAAAGATTCTTTTTCTGTTCTATCACCAAGGTATTTTTCCAGAGAACTTTGAGGCACTGAATAATAAGCGTGGCAAAAGTTTTCTTTATGATACCTCAGCAATGGAGAAGACATATCAGGGCTAATAGAGTTCACCAATGTTGGTGGACTGTCGCCGGACAGTAACAAGAGATTCTCATCTCTGACGCAAGAAATTAGTCAAAATTTGTTGTACAGTGTAATGGATTTATACAAAGGGTGGAGGAGGAGGTACCCTTGGTTACAGACTGGGCAGTGCTGTTAATGCCTATTATTAAAAAGTACTAATGTAAGAAAAAACCATGTATGAGACAAAGAACTCATTTATTACGGACCTCCTTTAGGAATAGGGAAACGATAATCTGAACACAATCAGCTGTGGTTACCAAATTTTAAATGCCTTGCAAATTTTCTTCATTGTTACAGTTGCATTAAGCATAATGGACAATAAATTTGAACAAAAGTATCACCAAACAAACAGGAATGTCAAAACTGTACTAAGTGACAAGGAATATTTTTCATGTCAAATGAAAATTTACTCGCCACAAATCCATGATGTATACAATTGTCAATGTTCATGTCATGTATAATATTCTGTACATTTTTAATGTAACAGAAAACTACAGCAGTGGGAAATAACATCTGCCTTTGTTTCCAATGTAATGTAGCACTTGTCAACCACAATGGAGTAACCTTCAACATATGTTATGATGTGCACCACATGCTACCTCATGTCTCCTGTGAATCTGCTGTCAAATATCTGTTACTGTGCTTGGAGGTACATCACTTCTTTGCTACAGTGTATGTTAATTATTTTAATGCTTGTATTAAACATTGTTCATTGTATCTGCAAGTTCAACTTCTTTGCAACAAATATCTGTTGAGAAAGAACGTGGACAGCTCCTAGTTCCAAAATGCTATGAAAGTGATTGGTAAATTCTTCCAACATTCAATCACTCTATCAAAGTGTAATACTTGATCTGACTTTGCTACCAGCCATGGAACCTGTCTTACAACCTGCCCACACACTATATTTGGTGCAAAATCAATGGACAAATACACAATCTTTAAGACAGCAGTAAAATCCTTCACAACATTCAGGTTTAGTTTCCATGAAGCAGCATGAGTCATATATGTCTACGTGTAGTATGTAAGCATAAAGAATATCTACTACACCATCCACATGCAGACAAACACAAACAGACCAAACACTAAAGCGTCCTTCTTATTCTTTTGAGTCAGGAGTACCATTAACAGACTTATATGTCAAACACACCATCTTTTTCTGTGGCATATTCACTTCTATACATGTACAAGTAAAACAGTCTTCACTTTATTGGATTAAGTACCAAATAATTAAAGATGACATGTCTCACTAGAAACCCAAGGCCAAACACACAGTGAAATTCAATTTCATTTTAAATCTAACTCTCCTTACACCTCTCCCTGTAACCAGCAACATGAAGAAACAAAGACACATGATACACAAAAATGTTCAGACTTGAAGATTCCTTGTCCTGATTACTTGTGAATGGAGGGTCAACTCCTTTTATGACATACATACATTATTTACAATGGTCTTTTTTTAGTGGGTGGCAGAGAGGGGGCTATACAAATCCACTAATTCAATGGCAATGCTGCATGACAATGGTACAAATTATTTGGCAATTCTGTGACCACTAACATTTAAATCACCATTCATGTCCATGTCTACCCAAAGTTGGGAGACACCAAGTTTAAATAGTAGCTGAGTACTGGATATCCTAACTGAGGGAATTAATGGTTTTCCACAGCCCTTCTCTATAAATTCATGAGTAGTGGCTTCACACATGTTACAACTACTTTGTAAACCCTTCCCATTCATAAATAATAATCACCCTACCATACCCCATTAAAATTGCATAACCCTTGGCAGATGGTTCAGCATCATGAAATGCGAAATAACCCATGTAATTCTACGTACCATGAAAAACAAATTCATCAGCAAAACTACAAAACCTTCTGTTTAGTTTTGCAAGTCCCTGTACAATCAGTCTTCTCTGAGATCAGTAACCTAACCAGATCTTGGAAGCTGTAATATTTATATGTCCAAATCAAGTATCCCTTATGAAGCAAGGGTTCTGCCATTTCAACACCACAACTGCTATTTTATTCAAGTCACCACTGATCGCAGTAGTTTGACACCACTACTGTGTTCTTCCACATGCACACATACATGATGATTGACCAGCATATGACTTACAATCTAAAGGTTGAACAAAAAGCCAAAACAAAGAAGGTGAAGAATAGAATAGTCCAACAAAGACTTATATGCACATTTTTTGTATATCAAAAGACGGGGCATTCAATCTGCTTCCTTACCATACAAAGTATGATAAAATATTTTTAAAGAGCTTTGCATAGACCATGCAAATCTAAAGTTCTGAAGGGTAGTTTTGTTACAATATGGGAAGAGAAACATTTACAGAAAGGTTAAGTTCTGTAAAGCTGGACTGAGATACGTAACAGATTTTATTCACCACAGTGAAAGCATCAGAAATCATGCAATATGCATGTCTACTTTTATTTCAGGAACCTATTAAACTAACTTGGAAAACAACAAATTGCAGTAAAAAATATGATAACAGAATTTACCAATTCACTGTCTTTCATCTGAATTTCTTGAGAACATGGTTCTATAGATATCTACTCCCCACCCACACAAATACTAACATAATTACTATTTAAAATCCTAAATTTAAAAACTGGTTTTCAATGCACACATTAAATTCCACATGATTTTAACTTTTAAAAATATATCCTGATGACTGTTCCATAAAAACACAACTTATCTTTATAAACCACATACAAAGGCTCAAGATCACCTACAGCAGCAACTATTTTAAAACCAATGCATGAGGAAAAACATGATTTCACTTCCCATCAATGTTACATTTACTAAAAATGAATTGAACTGGAATAACTGCAGCATGAAACCAATTGCAGTACCGCTGCCAAGAGAAGGTACCCTATTTACATTCTATAAAGACAGTTATAGTCATTAAGTTTACCAGTTACATAATCAAACTGTTCCTACATAAAGTGTGCTGTGTTGCAAACAATGTTCAACTTGTTCATTGTGACCACAGTACTGTGGATAAAGAACAGCCCTGCAACACACCATAATAAATTCTTCCACTTAATGGAACTGAACCATAAATCTTCCACTCTTCTACCCTGAAGATGGAGGCAACAGGTTCCTCTGAAACACTGGTACCTAACCACCAAACTACACAACAATGCATTCCAGAAGAATGTAATCTTAAAACCGTTAAAAAAGAATTTCATAGTCATTATCACAGGCTCTTTTTATTAAATGCAGTATTAAATGGCTCAAAATCTTGTGTCTTGGTCTAGGAACAAATCCTAAGCAACAGGTATAAATGCAGTTATTATCCCAACATTTTTCCTAAAGGTCTGATACAGAAAATCAACAGAAACCTCAGTGAGAATATCCAGCCAGAGAAACCAAATTCTCCTAAATACAATGTAGTAGGATCTCCACTGCACCATAATTACACTGCATACATTCACCCTTGACAGTAAAACAATACAAAGAATATCTGCCTTTGAACATCCACAGCTGGCAGTACTTTTTCATGTTTCAATGGGGAATATAAAATATCCTTGGCTCAAGAACTAATCTACACTCACATACCCAACAGACAAAGACCTCTACGAAAGTACGGCATTAAAATTAGTCACAGTGTTTCCGCCTTTGTTCCCCAGATGTATGACAATTTTAGTGTCACAGACATGACTAAAAAATGATAATCACTTTCCTTACACACCAACAAAAATTCCAAAACCATTTCCCTTACATAGACTTTTCTGCTTTTTGTGCTCATAACAAATGAGAGAAATCCCTGTGCATTCACAACAGTGTGTCACAAGACACAAAGTTTCTTCCACATTCCTTTAACTCAAAACTCCACATGGTCAACAAAGTGCTACCAATCAACACAAGTCATATGAACAAAAGATGATGTTTCCATTATTGCATTTTGAAATACATCATATCCTGTAATAAAGAGTTCGAAAATAACATGCATCTGCAGGTATGAAGGTACAAGGTTCGAATGAAAAATAAGAATACTTTGTGAAAATTTGCTTATTTGGCAACTTTTTGTTCAAAATAACATTTCTCATGAGAAAAGAGAAAAAATGGCCTACTTATCCTCACAGTCACCCTGAAGGTTCATGCATTTTTTTAAAACATGTTATCAGGGAAAATACACCTTCAGCATAAAATTCTGGTCGTTGCAAATGGAACTACTGTGAATACCAAAAATGACAAAAAGTATGCAACCAATGTCAGACAGCTTCCTCAGATGACAGAAATAACTTGGTGCCAAAACCTCAGACACCCAGCCTGACAGCCTCACTGCAGCAATTTGGATGAGAGTGCCTCAAAACATTCAATGTATTGCCCTGACTTTGCTTCAACTGACTTCCATCTTTCTGGACCTCTGAAGAAGCATCTTGGTGGTCACAAGTTCCAAGATGCTGTGGAAGTCCAGGAAGCTATCTCACACTGGTTTCATTCACTAAGCCCAGAATTCTGTACTGAAGACATAAATTCCTTGATGACACACTGCTACAAATGCATGAACCTTCAGAGCAAGCATGTGGAAAACTGGACAATTGTTCTCTTATCTCCTGAGAGCTGTTACTGAACAAGGAAATTTTCAAAATATAGTCCTACTTTCCAATTCATCTATGTCCTGAACTTAATTTTTAAACAGATGTACCTGACATCAGGTGAGCAACCTGTAAATCGTAACTTGGCTCTGAATTACGTCAAGCAACTCATAATTTAGAATCAGGAATACGCATATGTAAATTTCCATGTCCCAAATTCATAATACTGATGATCCTGCTAACATTAACAGCATCTGCAAACAACTTAATATGTAACAAGCCATCAATAATATCTTGAGTAAGATATTGTGAAGTCATCACACTCACCCTGTCGTGCCCCTTGAGCATCAAGTTGTCCCCAGTATGTCTCACTGGGTGACGTGTGGCTTACTCCTGGGGGAGGCTGGGCAGCTTGCCCTGTGTACCGGAAATATGGATTTTTCAGATCCAGTGTGTTGGATGAATGTGTTCCTGTGCCTTCCACGCTAAGTTCTATCGTCACATCGTAGCTTTGCCTAAGAGTAACACAAACACATGCTATAATCTTCACCATTACCACGTGTGCATTACGTACGAAGTTCTATTGTCACATCATAGCCTTATCTAAGAGCAACGCAGACTCATCAGACTCATAGTATGACTGTCACTGCTCTAACATGTTTGCCTGTGCCTTCCATACAAAGTTCTACTGTCTAAGAACAGAAACATGAGGTATGACACTCACCCTTAACGCACAAACACTGAAAGGCTTCACCCCTTTGTAACAAGATATCTCATAATTCATCTGTGTAACAAATATGTAAAACCACAAGAAGTTTCTTTTAATAATCCCAAAGTTAAAAACAGGCAATCACATTAACCTACAGCCCATGTAATTACAAATGAGTGTATCCCGTTGACCACAAACTTTATACACACATGCATATTATGGATCTTTTCCTACCATACCAAGCTCCTTCACGTAAGAATTATACAGCATAATGCCAATTTATTGATATAATGAGGTATATGAGCATCATTAGCCAATCAGAAAGAAATATATGCGAGTCCAATTCCACCGGGGACTGCGGAGGCACAGTGGTTAAGGTGCTGTGCTACAAATTGGAAGGTCGCTCGTTCGATCCCAGCTGGTGTCACTGGAATTTTTCAATGACATAAAATCCTTCCGATCACACTATGGCCCTGGGGTCAACTCAGCCTCTAACAGAAACGAGTACAAGGAGCATTTCCTGAGAGTAAAGGCCGCCGGTGCGTAAGGCTGACAAACTTACCACCATCCTGCACCGTTATCATGAAATCTGGGAATCTTAACTTCCTAGAACCCTCTGGGCCACTCCAGGCCAGTAACAGGACCACTTTACCTTTACCTTTTACCAATCCCACCTTCATCCTCATAGTGGAAATTGAGAAGTGCATGAAACATTGAATGAACTTCAACATAAACGGAGGCTAAACCCAAAAAACCTGCATCTGTACATTAATTTGAAAGGAATTTAGTCTTGTTGATAAACTTTATTCTCCATTAACGTTGATACACCCCACAGAGTCCAGTTTAAAGAACACACACAGTCACACCCCACTACAGCACCACTGCTTGTTCATCACAATTTGTGGCAATATATCAAGGTTGGCAGTAAATCAAAATACTGTATAATAGGAAATTTCTATTCACAGACCTTCATGGGAATTAAGTAAGGTAGCACTGTACTGGTGGGCACTATATTGGGGTTTTAGATAATACAGGGTGTCCCAGGAGGAATGTGCCAGACTTCGGGAGAGTGTTCCTTATGTTAAAGTATACCGATATAACCCAAAACACCTATGTCCAAAGTTGAACGGTTACGGAGATAATGGCCACAGAAGTTTGAAACTTTGACAGCTGTTACACACTTAGTGATTACCAAATACATATTAAAACTGGCAGGAATATGTGGTTTCTGTAATGTTAATATCTGTCCATAACATGTAATTAACGTATGAGTGACATAAAGCCATTAAATTGAACTACATAAACACTCACATTAATGCCGTGGTCGTTCTTAGGGCTCCAAGCACTTTACATGGCGCTTTCAACTCCCGTACAAACAACTAACAGTCACGCAGGCATGATTAACACTGCATTCCACTCTCAAGGTCATCAATGCTGTCGCGCAACACATCAGCTGTGCAGGTTGCAGTATTTGGGACCGCAAGAAGCCCCCACTTTTCTCAGGCCATTACTCCGTAACCATTCAACTTTGGATATAGGTGTTTTGGGTTATATTGGTATACTTTAACATAAGGAACACTCTCCCCAAGTCTGGCACATTCCTCCTGGGACACCCTGTATATTACCATGAATCACCCTCTTCATCATATACATCCCACAGTAACCAGTCACTGCACAGCTGACATGCTATCTCTGCCATCACACATTACCACAATGCACCTTCGCTCTCAAAACTGGGCAAAATTAGACCAGTGAAACAGGATCATGCTCACCTCTGGTTCGCAATAAGCAGTGCACGACCAGTCAGAAGCTGGCCCGCTTTTACAAAGATGGGCGTCTCTAGGAGACATCGCACCTGGTACCAATGTGTAAGTGGTTCTGTTGGTGATGTAGACAGCCATACCGTTTGCACAGAACCAATGAAAGCGACATCAAACCAAAATGCTAGGCCATGTACTGTGCCGGACTCCAAGAGATGGAAATCCAATGGCACTTCTGTAAAGGAACCACAAATGTTCAAAACTCAATTCACATGCAATTATCGTCTTCAAGATTGAGCACTATCTTATTCATAACACTTATTATAAATAACATTTCACATTCTATTACCCTGAAATATGAATATGCTGTTCTACAACATACTTAAGACCAAACATCTTCTTTTATAAACAGCACATGTGAAACAAAGAAGGAAGGGATAAACATTTAAATATATGAAAAAGCAAGTTTTGTACAAACCACACAAATGCTATATCTGGGTAACTACTGGTGGTGTTTTCACCCTTTTATTCTTTGTAGAATGACTTGTCACAGTGCATCAAAAAAGTTAACATACACAAAAACACACATTTATCTGATTCAAACAACTTAAATAAAATAAACAAATTTGCAGAAATTGCAACTGATCAATAATCTACATCTTGGGGAAGAAAAAATGTGGGCACATTACTGAAAAACCACAAACAAAAGCAAAAAACAACAAAGAATCAAACATGACATCAGGCTGCATATGAGCTGGCACCAAGGCCTTAAAATGAACCAAAGCAAGAAGAACAGAATCACAATAATTTCTTACAAGAACATAAAATGCTGTCTGTTGTATGACATCAGCAGCCTCTACACTTCTCAGGAATGCCAGAACATTTGATATGCTACAACAATCATCTCAAAGCATGTCATCCCATGAAGAAGAAATTTACAACAGTCTGCACCAGTATATAAGCATTCCACAAAATGTTAGATAGTATCCCTTGAAGAAGAAATTTACAACAGTCTGCACCAGTATATAAGCATTCCACAAAATGTT
>Ga0123354_10011619_pt1 | contig 13625 bp, 10 predicted proteins | sample TergutLab28metaG_2_FD_97872 | JGI IMG/M metagenome (GOLD analysis project Ga0123354, IMG submission 97872) | Labiotermes labralis P4 segment gut microbial communities from Petit-Saut dam, French Guiana - Lab288 P4 | ecosystem: Host-associated > Arthropoda: Insects > Digestive system > Gut ... | reverse complement strand
GCAAGAACTGAGTTACCGTCACAAAACCCGTACACATAAATCATATCTGCATACTCTTCAAATGAAAATGTAAATGGCATCATGAACGTAACAGACACACCGAGATGGGAACTGTTCTGAACACCAGTAGCCGGCACACTGTAGCCGTCGCTGGCCATACCAACCCACCCCGCCTTTCCCCGCACACCTTAGGTACCACCCAAGTGTCGAGATAACAGGAACGCCTTGTCTGTAGGTGGCTAAAAATAGCGACCCGCCAGCTGATAGGCGCGGTTCACACGAAGGCGTGTACAGGAATTAAAAAACGGTCATAACTCCATAACCATCCAAAATCGGACACATGTTTATATAAACTTTTTTGATCACAAAGACCTAGGAAATCACCTCCTGCAGTTATGCCCTAAAGTCGTGAAACACCCTGTATTATAAAACTGGTGCAGTCAGCACCACAGGTCTGCTAATCTACAGGAAAACAAAATACCTATGGCACAATAGCATATCATGTCATACACTAAAGATAACAATGAAAACAGATACATAAACATAAAACAAACCTGACAATGCATTTGCCTGTCAACACCAGTAGACTACATATGTCATTTATGTAAATGTCCCTAATAATGAGAATATTGAAATGCTATGTAACAATAATATCCAGATTCTTATGAAATTAGCACATAAAATTAAACACCAATGACATATGGAACAGGTGACAATAGCACCAGCAGTCCTATCAGCAACTGGTCTAGTGACAGCCAGCAGAGCAGTCTGTAAGTGTCTCAATGACAAAGAAGGCCTCTCCAACAACATCCAAAGGGCAGCACTACTTGAAACAAGCCACATAGTCTGCAAATTTCTCAGTCCTCAAGCAGAACTGACATTCATAATAAGTTTGGTAAAAGCTGTAATTACAAATATGGTTAAGCAGGGTAACACTGAGACAGAACAAATATAATAAAATCATTATTAACTACAACAGCAACAATAACAATGAAACAATGGGTACTTTCCAAAAACCCACAACAAAACCAATTACAGCAGTGGTATATTCTCTGTATGCGCAGGGAAAAAATGAACTGACTCCAATCTCTTCATTTTTTTGTGTTACTTCTCTAATGAGTTTCAAAAGCTCTGCTCTTCTTAAAGCATTAGTCAGTGACTGCCACAATTTGTTAACCATTCTGTAAATGCTGATTTTGTAGAAAGGCTCCAGCTTCTTTTTTGTAAATATACTTCTTGGAAATTTATTGGAGTCAATCAACTGGGACTCAAAAGTGTTGCAGGTACCTAAAAGAACATCCTACCTCATCTACCAAACTCTTAAAACAACCAAAGTGTGGAATACAACAGAAACATTCTTTCACAGACTGTTCTGTGTATGATCAAAGCCTGTGGTATTATGGAAAATTCCACTGAGAACAGAACACTACAGAAAGGAAGAATATATGATGAATTCAGGATTCACAAGCAATGTGCACTACATGACCCCCAGCATGGCAATAATGAAGCTAAAACACCATACTCTTAAGATGGTATATCCCACTGTGTTTGTGTATGATACACTATAACAGGTACAATCATAAGATGTTTTGTTCCAACACAACGTGATGTCCCATCATAAGCTTCTACCCACCGGTCAAGCTCCCAAAATCAACAAGCATGAAAATATACCACGGTAATGCCTTAAATGAAAACAACTGTGGATGACAATAGACACCTTAACTGTTTCCCTAAAACAGCAGTTCCCAGGTCTTCAGAAAGCAATAAACACATCAGAACCCATTCAGACATCAGTGCTAATTTCTGCAACAATGAAGACATGTACATGAGGACAAGACTGCTAGACTGCATGAATCATACCTCTTGTAATGCTTGGAGATCAGCTACTGGCATTTACATGTTGCCGGAAATCTGTAAAAGAAACTTATCTCCTTCTAACTGCAACTCATGTACGTACATCCTCCCTAGACGTACACAAAGCCTTTATAACTAGTTTTGATATGGTTAAATGTCTCTTATCTGTATTTATGCCAATAATTCGCTTTTATGATACTGTGGTCACTTTATTTTGTCAACTGTTTCTTGTTATATGCAACTAAAGCTGCTGTACAGTTATAGTATACATTCATATACTGCTTATATAGAACTACCACTGCTGTACATGTATTCTACAGTGATAGTCACCATAATCATTCTGCATGATTACATACAGTGTATTACGGTTTGTCCACAGCCACATACTTCACATATTACTTTTGAGCACTTTATCTTCATATTATTATCTTGTGGTTGATGTTCGCAGAAGTGACACTGCCAGTAACTATGCTTACTTCTTCTGCTTTTCTACAGAGATTGCTCATGTTAGCTATTGCATGGTGATAACAGACTGATATTGTCTGATAGAAGTACACATACTTCTAGCTACATGCCATACAACTTCACTAGAATTTTGGATACACATAACTCAACCCTAAAATACATAATAAAGATACCAAATTTCAGCCATTCATGCAGCACAGCTAGGTATGTCATGATCTGCCCTGGCCAATATCTTGTAACTGGTTTTATAACATGCAAAATTCATATGGTATCATGACACAAAACTACTCAATTTTAAAAAATGTTCTATGTCATATGCATAAATTTATAAAGTCTAGCAACTCTTGTGTTAACTTCTAGCACTAAACTCGACATAAAGGTTTAAATAGCATGAAACACAAATAAGTGCATACTACATTTACAATACGTAGGTGAGTCAATAATTATCCACTATACAAACTTTATTTCAATAAAAACAGACAACTTATAATAACATCATTTTTCAACATAGTCCCCTTGCTTTTCAATGCACTTCTTCCATCATTGCACAAGCTTCTTTATGCCTTCAGAAAAAAAACGTTTTTGGCTGAGCAGCGAGCCACGCATGCACCACTTCCTTCAGTTCTTGGTCTGAGGTGAATCGATGGCCCCTTAATGCCTCCTTGAGTGGACCAAACAGGAGAGAGTCTAAAGGGACGAGATTGGGACTATACGGAGGGTGAGCCTATACCTCAAACTTTAGTTTCTAGAACGTTTCAACTGTGTGGGCAGCAGTAAGCGGATGGGCATTGGCATGCAACAACACAATGCCTTTCGACAGGTGTCCTTGACGTTTGCTTTGAATTTCAGGCTTCAGCCTGTCAATAAGCATCTCACTGTAATGAGCACTGTTTTGTTTTTGAACCCCTGTCCTGGTAATGTTCCAGTATTGGTCCTTGTGAATCCCAAAAAACTGTAAGCATCGCTTTTGAACTTTTTCCTGATGGGTGACTGTGGATGTTTCCATTCCATAATCTGCCGTTTACACTCTGGCTCGTGATGGTGGACCCATGTTTCATCACCAGTGATGATTCTGTCCAAGAAGGTGTCATCTTCTTTATCATAGGGATCCAAATTTTTTTGGCAGATGTCCAAGCACATTCATTTATGCAACACTGTGAGTTGTTCTGGGACCCATCTTGCACAAACTTTATGAAAGCCAAGTCTATTGTGGATGATTTGATAGGTAGAACCATGACTAATTAACTCATGATTTGCCACTTCATCAATAGTCAGTCGTTGGTCTAACAGAACCATGTCACGTACGCGCTCAATGTTGTCACCACCATTTCTGGCCGTGTATGGGCGTCCAGCTCCTTCTTAATGCATAACACTTGTTTGACCATTTTGGAATTTTTTTATCCATTCATAGACACTCCGCTACAGCAAAACACTGTTCCCATATTGTGCTGAAAGTCTTCGATGGATTTTGGTCCTTGATACACCTTCAGACCACAAAAAACGGATCATTGAATGCTGCTCTTCCTTGGTGCAAAGAGAAAGTGGAGCGGCCATGGTTAACGTTACGGTTGCGACAATGGGACTGACCTAGCAACTTCAAACTCACGCAGCAGTGATAAGAAGGAAACCACACCTAGTGATACGTGTGAAAACAACAGTGCTGCCAACAGAAACACAAATGCAACTGTATTGCAGATAATTATTGACTCAACCTCGTATCTAAATTCAGAATGATGGAATGAATTGTCTGACCCTTCTTCAAGAAATTCTAGTTGAAACTTCATAAGATTACACACCTAATTAATACAGTGATGATCCAATTAACTCACGTTCCAGCTTTTCCAAGTCTCAGGAGGGTTTTTGGCATGATTAGGTATAAATTAGCTTACAAAGGTTTCTTAATTGGAATCACACAAGAGAAAAGCTACACTCTATCAACCACAATTACACAATAGCCCATTTCTTCAACCAAATTGGAACCACACAAGAGAAAAGCTACACTCTACCAACCACAATTACACAATAGCCCATTTCTTCAACCAACTGAAATACACTTATCCTTTCAGTGACATCATCCATCACGAAAGAGGTTTACAACCACACTCCAAACACACATTGGTCACATGTAACTTTACCTTTAGATGATAATTTAAAGATATAAAGTTAATTTGAAGGTGAAATAACTGAAATAACCTAACTGCATGGGAGGGAACTATCACAGAACCTTTACAAGAGATCTACAACTTAAAAAGGAACAATCAGCATTCTTAATAAAGACAGGAATTTCCACAACTTCCTTCAAATATTTACAAATGAGAAAAGATATATCTCACTCCCCAAACAAAATAACAAATGAAAGAAAAAAATCAGTAATTTAATTTATGTGTTACCTGTGTATACTTTTAGGTTAGTGTAAGCACAAAGATTCCTGTAATACTTTTAATTTGTGTAGTGCAGTTGGCAGTGACTTATTATGGGCTGTCTGCACAATGACAAAGCCACACTAAAGGATCAGTAGATGTCCCACTCCACAACAGTGAGAATGACAAAGTACAAATACCTGCCACACTCATAATCACTTAACACATAACAAAATTTATTCAATAATAATAAATGATAAATAATTATAACAACAACAACAACAACAACAACAACAACAACAAAATTCTGTAGAATCAGGTATTCTGGGATATGATGCCATGTCAAATCGTACACAGTAATTGAAGTTATAGGACAACTTATTTCCTCTGATCCTTAAGATAGAGGCAACAAAGCACCTCCAACATGCCAGTAACTGCTTACCAACCGACCCAGGAGAACTGAATCTTTATCAGCGTCCCTGTGAGAACTTCAAATCTCACAAAGGTATCTCTTTATACATACATACCATATGTAGCTTATACAAAATATCAACTTCATGGCAAAATGTAAAAAAACAAAATGAATGCTATTTGACAATGACTCATGCTTGCACTAATCCTTCCCATGTTATATACAACATATTCTACACGTGACATCCCTTGCATGACATTTCCTACAACTTCAATTCCTCTGTGTATGTCATATTACAAGCTTTTGAAATGGAATACTAAATGGCATCAGTTATGTTCATATTTCACAGGTTCACTGGTTTGCTGCTCATCTGAAAATGGCCCATTTCAACACAAAAACAAGAATATCACAGAGCTCATAACAGGGTTCTTAAGGAAACTTAAAAATAAAGCAGTAACACCAAAATTTTTTCAGTGAACCAGGGGTGATCAAAATTCCATGCAATTTGCCCATTTGGCTAAGGTCCCACTAACAACTTATGCTGTGAAGACATAAACAAAACCAAGGAAAGGAGAATATTTAAATTATTTGCAGTAAAAGCAGAGACAAGACTGTAACAGTTGTAACTACCTTGCACATCCCAAACAAACATAAAGCATTAGGATATGACACTCAACAAATATGCATGTATTACTTCAATGACTCAAATTTGTATCACATATGGATTTTTACTGGACATGTACAATTTGTATTTGTGCCATACAAATAGTAGGACACAAACAGGAAAACAGTAACTCTGATACATGGCATTAAAGTTTCAAAATTAATTTTCTTTCAAGCACTAGTCAATTTTTTAAGTTAAAAAAAAAAAAACTGGTGACTGGTTGTAGCAATTACATGACAACCAATCACAGTGTGTTTACTCTTCCACACTGCCAGCCAGTGTCATGTTATCTCCACTTGCAAAAGGTCGGAACTGAAAGAGAATAAACTTTTAGCTGGAGTTTCATTATTTGTTGAGAGTCACTGGCGAAAGAGATCTATTGTGAGACACACGGGGAAGAGTGAATGGAGAATTAGGTTCAGAAATTGAAGCTGATATGCCACTTTGTCGATGGTCTGTGTGTTCCAAAACAGGAGTGTGTGGGAGTGAGGACAGTGTACTACTAGAAGACAAAGATGGCCGGGGAACATGGAAATCAACTGGCAAATTGGATATGCTCAGGCGATTCTGATCTTGTGCGCTCTTCTCCAATGAAATGCCACCGTACTGCAGAAGCTCACGAGCACGTGCAAAGTCCATCTCCAATTGCTATAACATGCAATCATGAATGAATGTAAAAAGCCCAGAAAAGTCCACTACTTAAGGAAAATTTGTGAGGGAGTAACATCAAGATCTAAAGCAAGTTCCTGAAATGTTTTGTTGCAAATCATATTCAAATGCAAAGTACTTCTGGCTCTTGTTGTAACACCTTACTTAACTGATCCAAAAAACTGTTAGTAACTGTAAATCACTAAGTAGTTAAGACACCTAACACATGTATGGTGAATTTTAGAATTCCAAAGGATTATATGTTCTTGTTTATAATCATGTGTGCTAAGAGCATATGTGTTTATAGCTCTACAAAAATTTTGACTGCAGGGGAACTATAATTTTACACAGCCAGATTTTACATTTTTCCTAATTTTGTGCACTTCTGTTTGGTCTGTACCAGATGGCCTTACAACTATTAAATTTTAACTGATTTTACATTCCCCCACTGCACATCTTTCACAAATCTAAACACCTGTTTCAGTCTTGCCAGTGGAAAGTTAAAAAATTTTATATTTCCAATTTTATACTTTAAAAACTTCAAGGAAACACTGCCACAGTTCTATTCAAATTGAAAGGTTTGTATTCGTAAAATGGGAATCCTTTTGCATCTGAAGTTTTCGAACCTCATGCTGGAGGGCTTGGTCCATCACAGGCACGAACACATTCTCATGCCTGCAGGTACGCTAGGCTAGCAGCAGCCATTTTAGATAGAAACTGCTGATTAACCACAACACTAGGCACTGTATATAAATGAGACAATCCATTTAATTTCTAATCTCTTTCTGATCTAGAATATGAATACTATACAAATACAGACAGCATTTAAAGTAACTTACAGCCAATGCTATAGTACAGGTTGCAGAACATACCAGACTACACACAGAACTGGAACTACAGTCTGGAGGTTCAATGTCTACATTAAACACAACTGTGAAGAACTGTGAAGGCAAATGAAAGATGTAATACCCACTGTGGATCTTCCTCCAAGCAGAGGAATCTGTCAAAATGTACACCGACAAAGGCTTACTAGGGGCATGGTATACGGCAACCCACATTCTTCCTTACATTATATGGCTTTCGTTTTCATGATTCTGCTTTGTACTTTCACCTTACATTTCTTTACGTGGTCACCTCACAAGTGTAAAATTGAGGTTTTACTGTAATTACATATTACGTATTATACTATACAACACTTTACATTAGAATCATGCCACTGCCTAGTTTCAAAAAGTATTCCCAAACTTCAAGTTACGAAGTTTTTGAACTATTACATAACACACAAAATTTAATGATTGTGCAATTAAAGACACCAGTGTTTTTCCCACATCACAAGTCTGCTCTGTTAGTACTGCTGATAAAGAGGAGTTACAAAGTAATCCGGAGCGTCATTCATGAATGAAGTCAAATTTTACAACCAATAATCAATCCATTAATACCTACAATACTGACACCTTTAGTTGAATCAGGGTAGGGACACCTATATGAAAATTATTAAATGGCTTCTAAACAAATTCACCACACATCACCACTCTGAGGATCCCAGAAAATCTGTAACCAGCAACCATCAACTAACCTGTTTGCGAGGTTTCAGCTGACTCTTCCACTCCTTCAACTCACGGCTGTAGGCCTCTTCCTGTTCCTTTAGTTTCATGGTTTCATGTTCCATCAGCATTTTGCCTGCTCAACAAAATGGTTCCAGTTACCACTGTACACAGTCACTGTGAACTCCTTACACAATGCAGCTTTTAATATTGTTAGTAATCTTGCCAGCCAGAAAATAAATAGGGCAACAAAACGGCTGGCTCACGCACAACACATCTACAATATACTACAATTTGCAAGAATAATACTATATGGCACAGTTTGAATAAAGTAATCACAAACTCATGAACACTTACAGCTTGGAGTGCATCAAACTTCCAAATGCATTCTTTTAGATTTGTTGTGCCCCCATGGTCTTGGCATTTGCTTATTACTAATAAACACATTATGAAAAGCACAAATAATTGACACCTATTAATACAGCAAATAACATTGTTTCTCTGTATTTAATTAACCACATATAATTAAAGTTTTGAAAATAACCAGTTCATACCTGGCCAAGGCACTTAAGTTAACCAAACTCGGATTTTCATGGTTTTCCTCAATCCATCCAGACAAATTAAACTGCAATTGCTTCATCCATATCCCTTCCAAATCACTACTTGCTGTTATACAATCATCTGACATGAAATAGTCTGCACTACTGGTAGCATCATTAACAAAACTAAGAACGCATGTATAATGCTAACAGAACTGAAAGGCAGCCAAGAGTTTTACTGCAGACTTACCACAACAAATGTGACCCAGAAACATTAAGTGATTTTTTAACTGGACAGATATGACCTGTGGATTATGTTTTCACTTTATGTCCTTATGGTAAAATGCACAAAATCTTCAGCCTCTGAAGTACATTAATACCAATAATGATGATAACAGTAAGAGGGGGTGCTGATAAGTTCTTAGCCCGACCTACTTTCCTATGTCGTAGGACAGAATCGATAGTGTCGTTGGAAAGAGGGATCTGTTCATGTGCCGAATTGTCTTTTCTTGTTACAGAGGCTGAAAGGAAGCATGTCAGGCGACCCGTGCAATTTCAACAACATGGAGACGCGAGCTGTCATGAAGTTTTTTTTTTTTCTGCAAGGCAAGGCACCGAAGGAAATTTACACCATTCTGATAGAAACATTAGAGGAACATGCACCATCGTATGCCGTCAAAAACTGGGTGGCCCAGTTTAAATGTGGTGATTTTTGCACCTGTGATGCGCCTCATACTGGATGACCCAAAACAGTGACCACCCAGGAGATTACTGATCAAATTCACGAGCTAATCTTGGGAAACCAGCAGATTTTGGCTAAATCAATAGCTGAGCAGCTGGGCATCTCAAATGAGCAGGTTGGGTCCATCATTCATGAAGATTTGGATATGCGGTAGCTCTCCGCAAAGTGGGTCCTGAAATGCCTGACCACAGACAAAAACATCAACGGTGCCAGTCATCTGAGCAACTTTTGTAATTTTTTCAGCGCAATCCAAATGATTTCCTGTCGTGATTGGTGACCATGGACGAAACCTGGTTATATCACTATGAACCAGAGACAAAGCAACAATCAATGGAGTGGTGGCATAGTGACTCACCCCACAAATTCTTGCCTCGATTTATTGGGATCAAGACGTCATCCTCCTCATTGATTATCTTCCAAAGGGCCTAACTATCAACACAGAGTATTACTTATCTCTGCTGGTGCAACTGAAGGACATTTTGAAGGAAAAACACAACAGGAAGGTCACCAAGGGGGTCTTGTTCTTGCACAACAATGCTCTGGCTCACCTGGCACTTGCAACCCAGGAGAAACTGGCCTACCTGGTCTTCCAGTGTCTTGATCACCCACCCTATTCTCCGGATCTGGCCCCATCGGACTACCACCTGTTACCTGGACTGAAAAAAACAATTACTGAAAGGTCACCATCTTTCGTCTGACATGGAGGTCATAGCTGCCACGGAGACCTGGTTGGATTGACAACCTTCTGATTTTTTTTTTTTGAGTGGCTTGCAAAAGTTCGAGCAACCACGGGCTAAGAAGTGTACTGAGCTTCGTAGGGAGTATGTTGAGAAACTCCCGAGTTTGGATGCTGGAGCTTGTTTCCTTCCTGGTCAGGCTGAAGACTTATCAGCACCCCCTCGTAATACTGCTGCTGCTAGTGATGAAGATGATAAGGTGCTGGCTTCAGTGACATCTGTTTACATGCAATCTTGGCAGAATATGCAGAATTCTGCACTGCAATCTTCTGCAACTGCACATATGTCCTTGTCGACACCATGTTACATGAAAATTAGGAAGACTACACTTACGTTTTTCATTCTGAAGCTGTTCCAATTCTTTGATTGTTGCTTCAGATGTTGCACGTAGTTCCTCAAGTTGGCGTGCGTGCTTCACCTCAAAACGCATTTGCTCAGCCCTGTAACGTTTCTTCTCATTTTCTTGAAACTAAAAAGTAAGAGAACCCAATTAATGATAAATATGTTTAGCTCTGTCACTAACCTATCACGTTCAAAAAACAAACAGCTAGGTTTTCAATGGTTCATAGTGGCCTAAGATATGATGTTTGCAATTGCACGTAAGGAATAATTCATAAATGTATTAAAAAATGGCACAATACTTCCAGTTTTCCACAAATCATCTTTCATATCCCAGGAAGGAAAGGTGCAATGGCAACTGCATTACATTTTTATAAACTTGTCTGTCATATCTATCATTGCCTACAATAGACTTGGCAGAAAAAGGCAGTTTATGATGGTCAAGTGGTTGTGGATTGTAACTGAACAGATGAAATGCAAGCCAGTATAAGAATTCTTCTCCTCAATGCACTGACAAAGTAATGGCTGACATGCTTACTTTCTTAAGCTTATCCTTCTCGTCATCAGGACCAGGTGGTGAAACCATGCTGATACGCATTGACTCACGAAACATCATCTCTCGAGCTTTCATTTCAGAACGAATGCGCTTCGGAAGAGCACGTTTCTCTACAGCTTGCCGTTTGATCAGCTCCTCCTCTTTCCGCTGGTTCATGCGTTTAATCTGTTCCAGTTCTTTTTCGTGACGTATCAGCATCTGACATGCATAAATTCAAACATGTGAACCAGATACCAGAACAGCTTGGTTCCTTGTGTGTTTGAATTGTAATGTTTTACATAAATGGTACATGATTAATAACCAAGGAATAAAGAACAGAACAAAACAAAATGTGGAGCAAAAAAAATAGAACAAAACAAAATGTGGAGCAATCTACTGGAAAACAAAAATTTAATCTAGAAGAGACCTGCAGCACTCAGCTAACTACATACTGGACATCACTCAATGGCTGCACACTTGTTTAGATTACCTACAGATTAATATCAGCATCTGTCTTTCTATCCATCCACCTACAGATTAATCTCAGCATCTGTCTTTCTATCCATCCACCTACAGATTAATCTCAGCATCTGTCTTTCTATCCATCCACCTACAGATTAATCTCGGCATCTGTCTGCCTATCCATCCACCTCCATAGTGATCCAAATTCCACAGCTGACAACACCATGTCAAGATATGTCTACAATCTGTTCTGATCTCTATATTCACAATCAGTACAAATACTCGGACATAACAAAAATACTACTGTAGGAGTGTGCTACCTGTGTGCTCTTCAGAAATCCAAATTGTAGAACTGAAAAAATAAAATTATATTCTCAAGAACCAACAGTCTTATTCCCCATGGGCAAGGCAATGCCATGGCTCAGACACTTAGGCACTTGCCTTGCACCACAAACGTCCAGGGTCCATCCCACTCCAGCCCATGTGGGACTGTAGTGGACAAAGTGGCAACAGGATCATTTTTTCTCTGAGTACTTCAATTTTCTCCTTTCTGTATCATTCAATTAACGCTTCATACACATTCACTCATCTGCCCGCAAAACTACATAATCACAGCAACTGAAAGTGTCATTAAAAAGCACACTTCAACTGAGATGTTGTTACGTCTCTCTAAGCTCAAATTTTTTACTTTGTAATTTCACAAAATATCGAAGAGGTCAGAAATATCAGTACACTTCACCTCATCACACCCTTCATAATAGCCACGTCCCTTAGCCTTGCCATTTCACGAATACATGTTTTTCACAAAGAATTAGCACAAAATGACCATGCATATTCATGCTTTCATTTGTGTGTTCTGCTTTGTCCAGTACAGTGTCAGCCAGTCTCCTGATAAGGTACAGCCTGAAGCTGGCCTTACATACAAACCATATTCCATTTCAAACACACAAACCTTTCTCATTCTTTAATTTTCACAAAATACACAAATAAATTTGTTTTCCCTCAAAGCACAAATGTTCACTCTGCCACATCAAAAGTAAGGTCACTTGACTGGTGGAATGGTTTAGAATCATTGTAGGGCAGTCTGACCTATTTGCAGCAGTCCAATTTAGACCTTGAAGATGGAGCAGGTGCTCCTCCAAAACATCACTACCTACTTCCACATCAACACCACATCATATCCCAGAAGACTTGAGTTGTCATACAAACCACTCTCTCAGAGAAGAAGGGATGAATAAACTGCCTACTCCAGTCATGGGTGCAAGAAATTTTAACATTCTGAATGATACAAGTTTATAAAGTTCAGCTTCTGATCAAAGAGTTTTTAACTTCACCTGGTGCCTCTGTAGAAAAAATATGTCCTTCAGTTGTCTCTTGGCAAGCTGTTGTTTCTCATGTATTTGTCTTTCTTCCAACTCCCAAATGGCTGCTTCTCTTGCCCGTAGTAACTAGATTAAAAACACATTTAATGATGAAGTAATAAACATAACAAAGAATGGATGTTTAGGACAGAAGTTAAGTTCAGTGAAAATTGCAATTAGTGTGTTTAATTCTTAACTGATACTCTTCAACGAAGGTCCAAATTTGATGTAAGGCAGTGAAAATTATTTAGCATGTTTATTTGTCAAAACCTGTTCCAAAATCTTGAAAGGATTAAGAAATTCATACACCAGTTATGCAGTTCACATGGCAGGAAAAATGCCCATAATATCTTACCACAATTACTAGTCAACTGGCTTTGTTATATACCATCAAATATAGAATATTTTGTCTCACGACTATCAGCATAATGTGGAGCGTAATCTCATACTTTTCAAAATCAATGGCTCTTAGAAGTAGTGGCATATATGCTTGTTCAACTATCTTCCCACAAGCTGACACTATGAAAACACTTCAAACTTTACCCTTGCTTATCATAAAATTCTTAATTACATTTCCTATTTTCATTACAAATACTGGTCAAATGTATGTTACAAAAAAACTGAACACGTGATAACTGATGTAGAAAGTGCCAAGAACATTGCTCTAACAATCCCAAGACTTCAGTATGAATCTAACATTGAATAAGATTTCGCAATCAATTTAATTTATTTCACCATCTTTGTAATATTCATTAACAAATGATATGACATTGACAGAAAAACCTACACCCAATTCACCATCCATGTTTGTGAATCCACCTACATTTACAGAGGGGTTTATTAATTAGAAAAAGAGAAGGTTCACAAAAACACAACTGATCAGAAAGCACATGTCTGCAGAAATGATCATATGCCTACAGGTGGTATTAGTACAAAAGGAATAAACTAAACAAGATTTTATAT
>Ga0123354_10011618_pt1 | contig 13626 bp, 11 predicted proteins | sample TergutLab28metaG_2_FD_97872 | JGI IMG/M metagenome (GOLD analysis project Ga0123354, IMG submission 97872) | Labiotermes labralis P4 segment gut microbial communities from Petit-Saut dam, French Guiana - Lab288 P4 | ecosystem: Host-associated > Arthropoda: Insects > Digestive system > Gut ... | reverse complement strand
GGAAAACAGCTGGTGTTTCTGGTTAAATTCTTGTCGCTGAATCAAGGCGTTCATTTTGGTTTTTCATTCGGCCCGGAATCCTGTAAAATTGTTTTTGCCAGGGATGAAAATTCTCTTAATGTAAATTTTATTCAGAATAGTGAAGTTGAAACGGTTCCCGTTGAGCCAGGCGCAAATGATGATTTTTGCAGTCTGCTTTTGGGTTTGACTTTTAATGAAGATAATCTTGATTTTTCCGTCAGGAATGAAGATGGCCGGCTTCTCCTTGAAAAAAGTGTATATTGTCATATCGGGCAGAGCCGGACAGGGGCGCTGCAGTTCGGGGATTCCGGCAGTTCTTCAGTCATGATCCTGGGCGGACTGGCGGCGTTTTCGGATTGATCAATATGAAAAACCCTTTGGCGCCCATTTTTCTTGCAGGCCTCCTGTTTTTTGCCGGATGTGCGGGCCAGCAGGGATTGCAGGCGCCCCTGCGTGAAGAAGAGCCCGGAACTGTTCAGGACTGGAACTGGCAAATTCAGGATTACAAAAACAGGGTCGTTGGGCAGTTCATTCCTGATTGGGTTTATTATTATTATGAAGGAAATATTGCCGCCCTGGAAAACCTTCCGGAATACCGGGATTATTACGTGTTTGTAAGTGTGAATACAGGAACCAATTTTGCAGCATTGAGCCAATGGAACGCCTCTTTTTCACCGGAACTGGATTTTGCGCGGCTTGCGGCCGTACGTATCGAGAACCGTTTTCTGAATGCAGCCGCCAGGTACCCCGACGATGAGTACGGCAGTTACTTTGAAGCGATGATACGGGCGGCATCAGACGCCCAATGGGAAGGGGCTTCGAGGAAGGACGATTTTTGGCTTTACAGGAGTTTCCCGAAGACTGACGGAACATCTTCCGGCACAGACGGTTATGATTTTCTGATTCTGGTAATTATCAGAAAGGATATGCTTGAACAGCAGATAAAAACCGTTTTGTCGAATGTAAATCCGGATACCCCCCTTTCCCGGGATCAGAGATCCGCTGTCAGCCGTGTGCAGGATCATTTCTTCGATGGTTTCTGAAAAGCCCAGCTGCTCTTTAATTTTTTTTCTTTTCTGATAATATAAAAGACGGAGGATAATATGAACAACATTGAAAAAGCCAAATTCCGGCTGCTTGACGACGGTGACGATGACGACGATGATGATGATGACGACGAAGATACAGAAGAAGAAGAAATAAAAACCTCCGGTAACGATATTCTTTCGGTAAAAATGCTCAAAACCAGGAACATCCTGATTTCAGGAGAAATCAAGAAAGAACTTGCCGAACGGACTATCAGGCAGCTTCTGCTCCTGGATGATATGGGAAAGGAAAACATTCAGATTTTCATCGATTCCCCCGGCGGTGATGCCGATGCGGGATTTGCGATTTATGACATGATCCGTTTTGTGGAATCGCCTGTATGGACCATCGGAATGGGACTGGTTGCCAGCGCTGCGGCCATTATTCAGCTTGCAAGCCCCCGCGAACGCCGGGTTGGTCTTCCAAACAGCCATTATCTGATCCATCAGCCCCTGTCCGGAATCCGCGGTGTGGCAACCGATATAGAAATTCATGCCAGGGAACTGGACAAGCTCAGGGCGAAAATCAACCATCTGATTTCCGAAGAAACAAATCATGACTGGGAGCAGGTTGAAAAGGACACTGACCGCGATTACTGGATGACAGCGGATGAAGCCGCTTCCTACGGTCTTATATCCAGGGTTATTCTGAGGCAGGACGAAATAAAGAAAATCAGAAATGATTGAGCTTGCCGCTTTTTTCGGGAACCTCGGTACTGAATATTCCGGAAACAGGCATAATGCCGGCTGGCATCTTGCCGGCGCCATGCCTTTTCGTGATCAGCTTAATTGGCAGAATAAATTCAAGGGCCGCTGGGCCGCAATGGAAAGCTCTGTGCTTGCGTCCTTCTGCAGCGCCGAAAGCCCGGCCGCGGCTGATGAACAAAAGCCGGACTCAAAGGTTCCGGAAAAAATACATTTTCTCAAACCCGGTACGTTTATGAACAATTCCGGGGATTCCGTATACGAAGCCGCATCGTTTTTCAAAATAAAACCTGAAAACATAATCGTTATTCATGACGAGCTTGAACTGGCCCTGGGAACCGTTTCGCTGAAATTCGGCGGGGGGCTCGGCGGCCACAACGGCCTGCGTTCCATGAAAGCCAGGTTCGGGACCGCCGATTTCTGGCGGCTGCGCATAGGTATAGGCCGGCCTGATGACAGGCTGCCCGGCCAGGGCGGCCCCCAGGGTTCAGGCCGCGGCATAGTTGAGTGGGTTCTTTCGGATTTTTCCCGCGAAGAATCCGCCGTCCTGGAACCGGTTCTGCATGAGGCTTCAAACCTGCTGCTTGAGGTCCTGGTTTTTGGACCGGAAAAATTCCTTCCGCTTTGGGCAAAGAAAAAGATCGAGTATGATCAATAATGGAGGTAATGTATGAAAATCGGAGTTTTGGCCGAGGGCTTCCGCTGCCCTTTGCCGGAGGCGTTTCACAAGATTGCCGCTCTGGGATTAACCGGCGTACAAGTCTATGTTACCAGGGGGGAATTTACCCCGGCTTTGCTTAAGAAAAAGGACAGCCTTGATACTTTCCTCAAGCTTCTCAAGGACTTAAAACTTACCATCAGCGCCCTTTGCGGGGATATGGGCGGGTTTGGTTTTGAAATTCGCAAGGATAACAGGGAAAGGATTGAAAAAACAAAGGAAATAATTGATCTGGCCGCTGCCTGCAAAACCAATGTCGTTACCACCCATATCGGCGTTATTCCGGAAGATGAAAAAGAAGAACGTTTTTCCGTAATGCTTGAAGCGCTGGATACCCTGGGACAATACGGCAAAAAAATGGGAGTAACACTGGCAATTGAAACCGGTCCGGAAAAACCTGAAACCCTTAAAAAATTTATCGAACATACCCACGGCGGTGTTGGCGTTAATCTGGATCCTGCCAATTTTGTCATGGTAACCGGCGTTGATCCGGCAAAGGCTGTTGAAGTACTTGGCAAGTACATAGTCCATACCCACGTCAAAGACGGGATAATGAAGAAGCAGTCCGATCCCCTAAAAGTGTACCACTTTTTTGCAGAGGGCGGGATTGGTGATTTCCGCATGGGCGATTATTTTGCCGAAACTCCCGTTGGTGAAGGTTCAGTGGATTTTGACAAATACCTTCAGGCGCTCAAAAAAACCGGGTATAAAGGCTATTTCACAATCGAGAGGGAAGCCGGAAAAGATCCTGCCGCAGATATACGCCTGGCAGCCGATTTTATCGGCAAGAAACTCGCCGCAGCAGGATTGTAGGATAAATATGGAAAAGCAGCCTGAACAGTCGTTCCTTTCACTTTTGGATATTGTCGCAAAGTTACGCAGCCCCGAAGGCTGCCCCTGGGATCGCGAACAGACCTCGCAGAGCCTGCGCGGGGATCTTGTCGAGGAAACATACGAATGTATTGAAGCCATATCGGAGAACGATCCCGGACACATCAAAGAGGAACTGGGCGATCTGTTTTTTCTGGTAATAATGATCGCGCATATTTTCCAGGAGAATGGCAGCTTTTCCGTTTCCGATGTAATGGAATGTACATCAGAAAAACTCATACGCCGGCATCCCCATGTGTTTGCCGGCACAAAAGTCAAAGATACCGCCGAGGTTCTGGCCAACTGGGACAGGATCAAGGTGGAGCAGGAAGGCCGCAGGCCAAAAGACTCCGTACTGGATGAAGTCAAGGGCGGCCTTCCTCCCCTGGAAAGGGCCTACAAACTGCAGAAAAAAGCTGCCAAAACCGGTTTTGACTGGGCCGATATTGACGGTGTATTTGACAAATTCAGGGAGGAACTGGACGAAGCAAAGGAAGCTGTGGGCGGCGCCCGGGATTCTTTGGAAGATGAACTGGGAGACGTGCTCTTTATGGCTGTAAATCTCTGCCGTTTCCTCAAGACCGATCCTTCAATTGCCATGCAGAAGGCAAACTCCAAATTCATCAGGCGTTTTGGCCATGTGGAAAAAAGGATGAAGGAGACCGGCCAGGAGATTAAACAGGAAAACCTTGCGGTAATGGACAGTTACTGGGACGAGGCAAAGCACCTGTTCGGATGAAAAACCGCCGGGGATCAGTTTTCTTCGGTGCTTTTGGTCTCCAGAAGCATTAACTGAATAAAGTAATTTATTTTTTTATAATCATCGCCCAGCCGCTGTGCGATGGGAATTTTTGAAACCAGAAACAATTCCTTCCAGTTCATGATCAGTTCGTACGGTTTCTTCTGGCAGTCGTCCACCAGCATTTTAAGATGTTTGCCGACTGTCACAAAAAAAGGAACGATGCGGTTGAGGATATTCAGGGCCTCTTCGTTTACGGAAGTTACAATTGAATTTACATACCGGGTCTGGCCCGGGTCCCTGTCAATTCTTACCAGGGCGCCGCGCAGCCTGGGTCCGGCGCTGCCTTCCTCGGAAAGCGATTCGTCAAGTTCGTAGATTTCCTTTTCTATATCCAGTATGTTATGGTAGGCGTCCGACATGGCGATGGAAGCCGAATTGTTGGTCCACTGGCCGCGAACCAGCAGTATATCGGTAAGTTCCTGCATCTCTTTTTTTATGAAATCCTGGATAATGATCAATAAATGGTTTAATGCCGGGGCGTAGATATAGTTGTTTACGCCTTTCTGGACCAGGATCTTGTCCCTTTCCCTGTTGTAGTACACAAGCCTTGTAGTATCATTTGTCCCGAATACGGCCTTTTCCAGAACCGCAATCTGGGCATTTCTCTGACTGTCGGTAATATCCATGATAATCTGGCGTATCTCTGCGGTTTTTTCCGCCAGCCATCCGGAAGACAATTGTTCGTCTGGCTGGGGCGCCGGTTTGACATCCCAGACCGGGTTTCCGGAGGCCAGTTTTACCATTGTGTCGAGTATTTTCGACTGTTTTAAATCCTTGAGATTTGCCAGCAGTCCGTTCCATATTTCCAGTGGTATAAGATCCGTACCTCCCTTGCAGTATTTGAAAATTTCAAATACCGTTTTCCAGTCATCATTGGGATCAAAAGAAGGCATTATTGAGCAGAACGAGGCTATATCTGCCATTATTACATCGGTCTGCAGCGGGGTAAATTTTGGGGGCACGGAGAAATTCTCCGATATTTCGGGGTCGAATTTTCTTAACATGGCCAGGTAATCCCAGGAGACGAAACGGGAAAATACCATTATCAGGTTATAGCATTTATCTGCTGCGGCAAGTCTTGGGCTGTCAAAACCCACAGTCAGGGCCGTAAGATCATTTTCCAGTTCAGCGGTAAATTCTTCGCCGGCGTTTTTCTTCCTTTCGGCTACTGCTTCTTTGGAAAGGCGTTTGATCACATCCATTATATTCTTGTCAATGAAGGATTCCAGGGTAACCTGCTTTACCTTTGCCATCATTGCAGGATCTCCAAGGAAAACGCAGGCCGGATAAATTATTTTATAGATGCTGTAAAAATACTGGGCAAAGCCCGGATCCGCTTCTTCCTGTCTGGCCCTGTAAAACTTGGCATATTTATTCTGCTGAATCTCCCTGGCCAGCTGCTTAAGAAGTATCTGTTTGTCGTCAGAACCGTCATTGCCGCCTGAAATAAAGGAAATAACCTTGTTTACTATATTGTCATCGGGCATTATAATTTCCCCTGTATAAATAATTGTAATGTAATTGATTGATACTTACAATATTATCGGAGGAAACCATGAAACCAATAAAAGCCCTGCTTTTGGGCGCCGGAAGCCGGGGAATGTATACATACGGAGATTTTGCGTTACGGAATCCTGGGGTACTGCAGATTGTTGCAGCCGCCGAGCCTGTTGCCGAAAAAAGGCGGCAAATTCAGAAAGAGCATCACATTGCACCCGAATACCTTTATACAACCTGGGAAGACGCATTCAAAAAGCTGCCGCCTGTGGAAGCGGTGATCATTGCAACCCAGGATCAGATGCATACCGGCCCCATCATCAAATCAATGGAAGCGAATCTGCAGATCCTCTGCGAAAAGCCCATTGTAAATTCCCTTGAAGACTGCCATTCGGTGGAGAAAACGGCGGCCGGTTTCAAAAAGATTTTTATGGTAGCCCATGTCCTCAAATACACAACTTTTTTCTGCAAACTTAAGGAACTTCTGGACCAGGGCCGTATTGGCCGCCTTGTCGGCATTAATTTGACCGAAAATGTCGGTCATATTCATATGTCCCACAGTTTTGTCCGCGGAAACTGGCGCAATACTGCAGAATCTTCACCCATGATTTTACAAAAAAGCTGCCATGATATGGACATACTGGCCTGGCTTGCCGGATCTCCCTGCGAAACGCTCAGTTCATACGGCAGTTTAAATTATTTTAAGGCCGAAAATGCCCCAAAAGGCGCCCCCAAACGCTGTCTGGAAGGCTGTCCGCACATGAACGAATGTCCGTACCATGTTGCAAAAATTTATTTGGGTACATATACCGGCTGGCCTGTAAACGTTATAACTACGGATCTTTCATTGAAGGGAAGGATGAAAGCACTGGAGGAAGGCCCCTACGGCCGCTGCGTGTTCCACTGTGACAACGATGTTGTCGATCATCAGACAGTATCGATGCGTTTTACAAACAACGTAATGGCGAATTTCACCATGTCGGCATTTACCATGGCGACCCACAGAAACATTACCCTGTTCGGCAGCGCCGGTGAAATTACCGGGGACATGGAAGACATGAAGATCACAGTAAAGGATTTTTCAACCAGGGATATTGATTCAATCAGCCTTGCGGAGCCTTTGGGAGGACATTCCGGCGGGGATTCCGCTTTTATCAGCGATTTTGCAGCCTGTGTCCGGGGCGAGGGCGGAGTCGGCCGGAACATGGTCAGGAATTCTTTTGAAAGCCATTACATGGCCTTTGCAGCAGAGGATTCCCGGCTTGGCAACGGCAAATTGGTCAGACTGGAAGATTACCGGAAGCGGGCTTAATATCGATTTCCTTGTTTGCAGGCTGGTCCCTGAGTTTGTTTGTCCATAACCTTAACTCGTGTGCTGTCCAGTGGACAATCAAAAGCCTGAGCCTTGGATAATTGTGGAATTCGTCAAGCAGGGCCGCTTCCGACAGAACAACCTGGACAATGGTATGGCAGAGATCTTCGGGGAGTTCCAGAATCCAGTGGGATAACAGGGAACCATTTGATTCCTTGATAAAGACATTCACAGCGGTCTGGAAGGCCTTTGCCTGTTTGTAAAGATCCGCATATTGGGTGTCTTTCTTTATCCGCTTGCGGCCAAGTGTCGACATGTAATACTCGTAGGCCGCTTCTGCCTCGTCCATGGCCAGGGTGGAGCCCTGGCTTTCGTCGGCAATGAACTGTATCAGAAGCTGGTAAAATTTATTCTGGATATCAAGGATACTGGCCATGGCCAGAATTACCTCATCCCTTAAATACGGGGGCGGATCCACTCCCCTTAGAATATCCAGCAGAATGGTAAGTGAATTCGGGGCGCAGTAAATTCCAAAGGCCTGTACCCCCATGATCATGAGCCTTGGGTTTTTTGTCTTTGAAATGATCTTTTCGATGTGGGGCAGGAATGCGTGATCTCCCAGCCTGGCCAGGGCAATTATGGCTTCCCCTGCAAGCATGTAATCCTTTGAAGCGGCAAGTTCCCTCAGCAGGGGAATTGCGGAAAACACCCCGTGGGTTCCAAGAATTCTGGCAGATACATAGGCTGTTGTGTAGGGATTGGAAATAATATCATCCATAAGCGCCTGCTCGGCGTCTTCATTCAGGTTTTTAAGGGCGCCTATTGCCCGCAGGGCTTCCTGCCGCACGGCAAGGCGCGGCGATTTGGCCCTGGTAAGCAGCCCCTTGATCGACAATTTGGAAGGAGTACTGTGCAATGCGTCCAGCAGCGCCTCTTCTTCCTGGGAATCTGCGGTCTTGTCGAGTTTGTCCATCAGGGTAATGGCGCGCAGATCACGGTAGGAGAACATCACTTCCAGCGCACTGAAGAAGGGCAGCGCTCCGAGCGGCACCATTTTGCGCTGCAGGAACAGCACGATGACCCCGAGTCCGATTAGGATAATGTAAAGGATACGGAAGGACCACTGGGAATCCATGCCCATTGTATGCAGCGAATCCAGAAAAACGCCGCCCAGAAAAGATCCGCCGGTACCTGCTATGCCAAAACACAGGTAATAAATTATCCCCATGTCCAGCATCTGTTTCTGGGGAATAAGCCCGAAGAAATAAGTCTGCGCAATGCCTTCCGCCCCACAAAAACCAAAGTTCATTACGAAGTACAGAAAGGTAAGGTACATGATTATTGTGATTTCGCTCTGCCCGGAGGGGAAAACTACTATCGGAATATCGCTTACAAGGCCGATTATTACGCACATGATAAAAATCGGTTTTGCCCCGATCCGGTCAACAAGGAATTTGATTAACAGCCCGACTATCAGGACTCCAAGCCCGGCAAATACCGCGTACAGGGAAATCATCCCTTCCGTCTGCATAAAGACCTGGCGGCTGTACACAATAATAAATACCCTTGAAACCCCGGAGATCAACGCGACTAAAAAGAGGATGACTATAAAGCGCCGCAGCGATCCCGTTGAAAAAGCGTATTTCAGAATGTCGGCAAATTTTGTCTTCCCGCCGTCTTGTTCAGCTTCCGGCTCCGGAACTTTCCTTAGCATGAAACCGCTGATAACGCCGGTAATAATTCCGATAGCAAATATAATCGTGTAAATGAAAAGCGGAGGATCCCGGCCAAGCAGCAGGGCAATGACCAAACCGGCAAACATTCCTACGGCGTTGCTGACTATCTGTATCTGTGTCAGGTAACTGCCCCGGTCCGGTCCGGAGGCAAGCAGGCTTACCACCGGATTGTTGCCGATCATTCCGACTCCCCTGGTTACATGGAAGATCGTGACTCCGACGATTACCAGAATCAGTGCAATATCCGGATGGCCCGCGTAAACCATAAAAGGGGCTATCAGCGCGGGAATCATGCCCAGGTACCTTACAATCCAGGCAATACTGTATACGTTTATTATTGAAAACCGTTTGACCAGGAGCTTCCCCACCGGGAGGAAGAAAAAAGAAATGTACAGAATGGCGTTCAGTCCCCCGATATAGGTGGGACTTGCACCAAGCCTTAAAACAAAGAGGGTTATTATATTTCCGACAAGGAAACCCCACGAAAGGGTAGAAAAAACGTTAAATGAATTGTAAACATCCCTGGCTTTTCCGAGACGGTAGGGAGACAGCGTGGAACTCATAAATTATCCCAATCATAACCGGCGCAAAACAGAATTGCATAAATCAAACCGGTATTTTCCTGCTAAACCGGTATTTTCCGGTTAAACCGGCTGATTTATACTTTTTTGGTTATATAATCGCTTCGCAGGCAGCGGGCGCAGATTTTCAGGGTTGCTGTGCTCCCTCCAATCTCGGTTTTTATCTTGACAAGATTTGGTTTCCAGGTGCGCCTGGTATGGTTTTTGGCATGGCTTACTTTGTTGCCGGTGACAGTGTGTTTTCCGCAAATATCACAAGTTCTGGACATACATTCCTTCCTTAAAGAGTCTATTATGTTACCAAACAGATTGAATAATGTAAAGGGGCCGCGCTGCCTTATCAAAAATATTACCGAAAAGCGGCCCAGGCGCCTGTTTCCCAAAAACTGAAGTTCTGGAAAACCTATCTTTATTTTTGGGATTTAGTCTGGTATTATTGCATTAATTTAAAAAAAGAGGCTCTAAAATGGCTGATCGCATGGATAATATCCTTCAGACCGGCATTAATCCAGGAACCGTCTTCCATTACGAACGTTCCCGGCTCAATAACCTGTTCATGGAAGCAGTCAATTATCCGCTTGTCCTTGTATGCGCCGGCGCCGGTTACGGCAAAACCCGTGCGGTTTATGATTTTTCCCAAAAATACCAGGCGGAAACCGTCTGGATTCAGCTTTCGGAGCGCGATAATCAGGGTTCCAGGTTTTGGGAAAATTTTACCTATACCACCGGACAGCTAAATGAATCATTTGCCAAAGCACTGCAAAATCTGGAATTTCCGGACACCATAGACAAGCTGAATCAGTTTTTTATCCTGATGCGCAGCCATGTTGAGATGAAACGGCGCATCATTGTAATGGATGATTTTCATCTGATAGAAGATCCCCAGGTGATCCATTTTGTAGAGTATACTTTTCTGAATCTGCCGCCCGGAAATACACTGATTCTGATTTCCAGATCCGGCCCCCGCATTAATACCGCCGGCATGATGTCCAGGGGCTATATTTTCAATATTGGCGAAGAAGAACTGCGTTTCAATGACAGCGAACTTGCCCTGTATTTCAGACAGCTTGATATAACCCTGCAGACAGAAAGCTTCTATAAAATAATGAAGGATACGGAAGGCTGGGCTTTTGCCATAGATCTGATTGCGCGTTTGTACAGGCAGCTCCTGCAGAAACCCGGAAGTCCCCTAAGGCAGGCGCCTGGCTATGAAGGTTATCTAAGTAATGCCATGAAGGCCAATATCTTCAGACTGATGGAAACCGAGATCTGGAACGGAATTTCCGCCAAGCTGAAAATTTTCCTGGTGCAGCTCTCCCTTGCAGGCCAGTTATCCGTTGACCTGATTGTGCTGCTGGCCAAAGGGGACAATGCGCTGCTTGCCGAACTGGACAGACAAAACGCCTATGTGCGCTGCGATCTTTACATCAACGCTTACCTGATTCACCATCTGTTTCTGGAATTCCTTGCCGCAAAACAGGATATGCTCAGTGAAGATCAAAAAAAGGAAACATACGTTATTGCCGGGGAGTGGTGCAGAAAGAACGGGTTCAAAATCGACGCCATGACATATTATGAAAAGACAGGCGACTATAAATCAATGACGGAATTATTTAACGGAATGCCGCCGCAGATACCGTTGGATATGGCCCGTTACAGTGCAGAAATTTTCAAACGAGCTCCGCCCATTGCTTTTGATAATGTGCTGTACCTCGCTTCCATACACATACGTTCCCTCATGAGCCAGGGGCTCTGGGAAGAAACGATACATCTGGCCGGATATTACGAAATGCGGTTCCGGAAACTTCCGCTCACCGATCGGTTAAGGGCGCTTTCATTGAGCAGTATTTATTATTATTGGGGTATTGCAAGATCGATAATGTGTCTGACCGATGATACCTACGATTTTGATCAATACTTTGAGAAATGTGATAAATGTTTTACCAGACCCTGTGATCCCGGAACCTTAATCAACAGGAACCCGGGAGGGCCCTGGCTCTGCATGGCAGGTACGTCAAGAAAAGGCGCGCCTGACGAGTTTCTTGCAGCCATGCTGCGTTCTTCATCCTTCCTTATGCACTGTTATACCGGTTTTGAGAGCGGAAAAGATCAGCTGGCCTTCGCGGAGCTGGCTTTTTACAGAAATAACATCAGGGCTGCGGAAGAATACCTGGCGGAATCCCTTGATATTGCCCGGAAAAACGGGCAGTTCGGGGTAATTCAGAGGGCCCTGTTTTACACACTGCGCATTGCCTTTTTACAGGGAAATTACGCCAATGCCGAACTTGCCCTTAAAAACATGAAGGTCAATCTGCAGGAAACCGGATATTTCAACCGGTTTATGGATTATGATATCTCCCTTTGCTGGTACTACTGCGCACTGGGCGCTCCGGAAAAAACACCTGACTGGCTTAAAGACGATTTTTTACCCTATGCCCATGCTGGTTTTATCGAAAATTTTTCCAATCAGTTTAAAGCCTGTTATTGCTATGCCGCAAGGAATTACTTCCCCCTTCTTTCCTATATGCAGGATATGAAACAGCGGGAATCCTATCTGTTCGGAAAGGTGGTTATGCTGGCAATGGAGGCCTGTATACATTATAAAAGGAAAGACAGGATGAAAGCGTGCATGATTCTGACAGAAGCCTACAGGACGGCGTTCCCCAATGAAATAACCATGCCTTTTATTGAACTGGGTAAAGATATGCGAAGCCTGACCGCTTTTATGTTAAGGGAACCTGATCTGGAAATTCCGCGGGAATGGCTGACAGACATAAACCGGAAGGCGGCAACCTACTCAAAACGCCAGGCGCACATAATTTCGGAATACAGGCAGGCCAGCGGTCTGGCAAACGGTATTTTCATTACTCCGAGGGAACGGGAAGTATTGACCGATCTGGCTTACGGACTTTCACGCAGCGAGATCGCATCCGGCATGGGGCTTTCGATCAATACTGTCAAAATGATAATAAGCAGCATATATTCCAAAATAGGGGCCGAACGTATGACCGACGCTGTAAGAATAGCCATAGAGAGAAAACTGATTTAATCGAACTATTTTCAAAAACTGAAAGTTTTAAAAACCCGCTAAAGGGTGTATTTTGCGATTTTTTTTCTCAATTTTTAGGTATTGTATTTGCCTTTTACAGCGCTGAAAATTAATATGCAGGACCCTGCATTGGTCTGCAAAAGGTGAGTGTATGTCAAAAAAAACCCCATCCTGTGCCGTAAACATACAATAATCCCCGGATAAAAAAGTATTATGTCTGATACAGACAACATATATTATAATTTTCTGACAGGAGGTGTTACAGACAATACAAAAGTTTCCTATTTAAAAAACATTTAAAAACCGTTTTCACATGGACAAATGAACCTGGTTTGTTGTCTGTATCAGACATAATATTGGTGAGGTGTATTCGGGCCATTCTAAAAACTCGGTTAGTTTCAAAAAAGCCTCATTTGCGGATTAATATATAAAAAAATCCCCCCGTTGTTCCGGGGGGATTAAGACTTTAGTCAGATAAACTAAAGTTAATCAGACTGAAGACTTATCAGTCTGTCAAAGGCCAAGGCCGAAAGATACGCTTGCGCTGTTTGTCCTTAAGGAAATCCAATCGCCCTTGAGGGGAAGATCCTTGCTGTCAAGGTAGAAATACCAGTAATTGATAAACTGGGGATCTGTCGGATCGTAGACCCTTACTTCGCCTGTGTTGCCGTTAACCCAGATTCTTACCGGGACCGGATTGGTAATATCGCTCCAGGTAATGTAGGGAAGGTATTGGTTCAGATCATAGCTTGCTACCAAATCCATTACGGAGTTGGACCTGCTCCTGTAAACCTGGGCAGAGAAACCTTTGATAAAACCGGGTGTTACCGGATTTTCATCATAATTTAACCACAAAAGGTACGAATTGCCTGCGCCCCAGGACTTGCCGTCATAAGCGCTGTCTCCAAAGATATGCACGCCAAATCCTGCGTGTCCGTCCTGAAGACCGTCTTCATACCTGACATTGAATTCATAAATCATCGGGCCGCTTTGCGGGATACGGATGTTGGTCTTGGCCAATGGCGCAGTTACATCAGTCTGATAAAGCCTCGAACCGATAATAGTCCAGCTGCCGGAAGCAAATTGATGTTCGGGCAGAGGTATGTCCTGGGCGAAAAGCACCGCAGCAGCGCAGATGAGCGCCAGCAAGATAAGTAAACGTTTCATGATCTACTCCTTATATTGGTTCCCTTGGGAGGGGATATTTATAGTAGTTATTTTAACACACTATTTAAAATAAGGGAAGGTTT
>Ga0123354_10011617_pt1 | contig 13627 bp, 8 predicted proteins | sample TergutLab28metaG_2_FD_97872 | JGI IMG/M metagenome (GOLD analysis project Ga0123354, IMG submission 97872) | Labiotermes labralis P4 segment gut microbial communities from Petit-Saut dam, French Guiana - Lab288 P4 | ecosystem: Host-associated > Arthropoda: Insects > Digestive system > Gut ... | reverse complement strand
GCAGCTATTCTGTTGTTACTATTCATGGTGCTTATATCGTTAGTTTCGGTGTTGAATCTATTGTACTTTTACATCAGTACTTTCCGAAGTATGTGTGCAGTGCCCAATATGGCTGTTTTCTGTAGTTCCTTTACTTCATGTTTTCCTTGTATGTTGCTCACGTAGTTTCCAAATGACTTTGAAATAGTCCCAGTCGCCCCTGTTGTTACTGGTATTACCTTTGTTTTTACATTCCACATGAGCTGTATTTCTATTGTAAGGTCTTAACATTTTAGAATCTTCTCGGCTTCTTTTTTAATCACATTTCTGTCTCCTGAGATTGCAACGTCTATTAACGTACATGTTCCCTTTTCATTATCACGGTTTATAATGTCTGGTTTGTTGTTGGGGATAGTTCTGTCAGTATGTATTTGTTGGTTCCACAATATGGTTACCTTGCCTCCTTGACTTGTTTCTAATTATTTTGGAACTTATTATTATTATTATTATTATTACATAATTCTCAGCAAAGTAGAACGAGTTACAGATTGACATTAAAGTTCAGCAGTATTAAGCAACCGAACACAGCAATAATATGTTACAAGCTGCTTGTTCCTTATGTAGCCGGAACACAAGTATATATAAATCTGAGGCATTAAAATGTAAGAAAGGATAGAATTAACGAAAGATGAGACGCTTTGCCATTTGCAATACCGCTGTACTATTTTGATTACACTTTAATTTTTAAAAAATTTAAGTCTACGGGATGAATTTGATATCGGTTGTTACGTCATTTGTTTGTGTTTGGTTTATTTAGACGCTTGGGTTATAAACTTTCGTGTCCGGAGGTACTCTACGGATTAGGGAATTTTAAACGACGAGGATTCGGTGTAGCACATCGTTTCGGTTACTGGGCCAGGGGCGGAAAGATCAATTCTTGGTTCGATTCCTAAGAGTGGCAAAGATTCTCCTCTTCTCCTAAACACCTATATCGGCTCTAATCCCATTCAGCGTCCTGTTCAGTGGTTACTGGGATCACGTTCCATGGGCGTAACCTGGCTAGAGGTAAGTATAAAGTTTGTCGCTCACTGTCCTGTGTCAAGGTTAAGAATGCCTGGGCCTATAGCCCTCTCCACACGCTTCTTCGGTGTTCACAGGGTCTACTCAAAGTTTACCCTAAAGCAGTGTTTCTGAACTTCTGTGAGACCGCGGCCCGGTAAATTCTTTTTTCATAAGACGAGGGCCCGGTCCTAACAGATTTACTCGTCAGTATTTTTCCAATTTTTTTTAAGTTCTTACATTAAACTAACATAAGTATTAATAATGAATTATGGCACAATCATAAAGATTATTAGTACAGTTATGTGTACGGTATGGCATGTTGACAAATATAAAAATTACATTTAAATTAGTTGTCAATTCCAGGAGAATCTCTCGCGGCCCGGTATAATTGATGCCAGGGCCCGGCGGTCGAGAAACGCTGCCCAAAAGTCTCGTTTCCCAAACGAAATTGGCCACAAAACTGTGTTGTGCATGAATTGTGTGTTATGACATGAAACAATAGAATGCCGTGTGTTGAGCTTTGAAACCGTACCTAAGACCGTAGTGCCAATTTCAGGTTTCACGTTGGCGACTCTATAGTTACTGTGCTCTCAGACGTGACTCCGTATAACCTGGTAAGAATCTGCAAATGTTTCGGGGGGGCCGCTCCCTCCAGTTTCGTAACAGTTTAAAGATGAAGGCAGCGGTTGTCTCCCAAAACGTCGGTAAATTTTATGCCACGCTACCCAGCGTTAGGCCCTCATTAAAACCTGTATGAAATTGTGACGGCACATAAGTGGAAGGCAGGTCGTTTAACATCCTCACACTTTTTTATCTCTATTGTTGCACCGTGCATTTCGTAGAAACATTTAATCAGTACACCAACTAATGCACATACATACAATTTTTTACATTAAAACATTTAAAATCGCTCCATCATGTTTCGATCCTAAGATCAACTTCAGGGAGCTACACTGTTCCTTGCTAAAGTCACATTTTTAAATACACTAACTGATTAATTTCCTTATATTAACTCGGTGCTGTGGCAGCATGTCTGTAATTTAAAATATATTTATTTAGTAGATTGTTAAACCAATATAGTGAGATTAGATTTTCAAATAATATATTAAGAATTGAATTTTGTACACAAATAATTAGGCTATCTGGATTGAAGCAAGGAACAGTGTAGCTCCCTGAAGATGATCTGAGGATCGAAACATGGTGGAGCGATTTTAAATGTTTTAATGTAAAAAAAAAATTATGTATGTGCATTAGTTGATGTGCTAATTAAATGACTCTTACACATTTGTAACCGATTTATCTTGCAGAGACCTGGGTCTATGAGCCTGTCCTGTGGTCATCAGAACACAAGCCGGTCACCGGTCAGTCCAGTAGTCTTCCCGTATTTTAAATTTATAGAAAAAACGTAAACTAAAATAAAATAATGGAATGAATAAAGAAATGGGGAATTGGAGAGTTGAATGTTATTTTGATTCAAGCCTCCCGGACATAAGTACATAAATTTTACTTACAGGAATCCATACGGCTATCTCTTGTCTGGTGATGGAAACACTGAAAAATTAAACAAAACAGTTAATCAGTTTATATACCACTACGTCGTCATTTCGCACATTTAACGTAAGCCTAACTGTGAATTTTGTGTTTTGCTGACCGTGCATCCCTGTATAATCTTTTCAAATTAAGCCAACTGGGTGCACACTACTTCTTTGTATATTTATTTCATGTTCTCTACATGTTTCGGGCAACTATGTGCCCATCATCAGGAGAACTTACTGTCTGGTCTGCAGACCAGACAGCCACCCATACAGAGTGAAAAATATCAGTGTCGCATAGATACAATAAGTTCTCCTGATGATGGGCACATAGTTACCCGAAACATGTAAAGAAGCTGAAATAAATATACTAAGAAGTAGTGTGCACCTAGTTGGCTTCATTTGAAACAGACTTTAGCCTGCAACCCGGACACCACTCCAGCCTAACTGCATCTAACCTCCAACCTACAGCAAACCAAGAACGACACGACCAATGTGGTAATCAACATCATAGTCACGAGCTCCTGATGATGGGCATAGTAATGCCCGAAACATGTTGAGCCTATAATAAATACAATAAAATAACAAGTAGTATCTAGTTGTTATTTATTCTTCAGTTATCACAATGATGCACGGTCCAATAAACATCAGGAGTACAGAAGGCTGTATTTGCAGCCTCTGGTATTGCATACTGTTGCATCTTGTTGGATTTCTTCAACGTAGAATTACGATGTACTGAACTACATATATACAAATATAAAATAAATCCTGACAAGCCTTTGTGCTTACCAATGTACACGGTGTCATATATAAGAAAACCTAACATTTATTCATGTTAAATACCTCCAAGAGCAAGGCCAGGTAGATACTCTAATTCATTAAATTGTCTCGGTCTATCAGCCGCGTCAGGTGGTTGAACCGGCAGTAAACCTGTGTTTCGAGAACCATGATCTTCTCGTCATCACTCCCTTCGTGTGAAGCACAGAGATGGTCACTCAGCTGACACGTGCAGCTTCCTATCTGTTTTGACTTTCAAAATCTGTTTATTTTTATCGTAGAGGGTTTGAACGGTTTTTTAATGTGATTCCGAAAATGCAGTGCGATCCCCCCTCCCCCCCCCAACAACATTAATAAGTTATTTTTTGGAATGGAGGTGCAGTATGTTTTCTGTAAAATATTAAACCAGTTTCTAAATATTAATTAGACAAATTACGAGGCTTCATATTGATAATTACAAAGTTGTTGTACCCTTCAGAACATCGTCATAGCACGTGTAAAGTTATGAAAGTACAGAAAACGAATTCTTTGTACCGCAATATACCGGGTGTGTAACGCAGTTATTTTTAAACCCCCGTTATGTTCCTGAAATACATAATACAAGAATATAATCCTTCAATGCACAGCTCTAAGATAGCAATTGTAAATTTCAGCAGTCTACATTTGTTACATTATAGCTGTGTATTGACGGATTATATTCTTGTATTACATAGTGTTTATCCCAAGGGAAGAACACCAACTTATGTGGTGTCGACAGAATATTTGGATCTGTGCGGCAGAAAGTGACAAGAAGACGGAGACTTTAACCCTTTAAACGCCGATTTAAATACCATCTGCCATTTACTGGCATTATTAGGAGCTCACCATATTTTCCACATTAGCGGGGTAAGGGTTAAATGCAGTTCTTTAATAACATTGAGCTTCTTAATTTGTACTGTTCACAGAGTAACATTAGTGTGGTAAAGTTACCGATGATGAGATAGATGGCACATGTAGCATGCATGTGTGTAGCTTAGAAAGACACGTTCAGTAATTCTGTCAGAACTATCCAATGTGATATAGTATGTGGAGATCTAGGTGGGAACATAATATTATATTTTAGACGAATGTAATATCCAGTTTAACGATTGGTCATAGTTGGCTCAAAACGGGATTTAATGATAAAGTAAATGTAGCTGACATTCTAAACCAGACTGTGCAACGTTGTATTACTTAGCCAGAGTTCAGTTACTGTGCGGTCGTCTGTTTTGTTATTGGAGTTGGCAACTTCGTACGTGTACAGGCCACTGTCCGACGTAGAAACGTAAAACAATTTATTTTCATAAAATAATCCAGATATCTCAGTCAGCGTAGTGGCTCTAATACAGGCCGTAAGACTGAATGACAGGGATTCGATTTTCTTGATTACGATTGTGTCGATATCAGTTCTGATGAACACGCTGCCTGACATGAGGTCAAGCACTCAACTTTGTCTAGAGCCAAGAGTTAAGAGGGACAGAACCTTTGCCCCAGGAAACGTGTCAAAACTCACAGTGAGCTGCATTTACAATTATTTACTTTTAACTCTTATAAAAAGCTTTGTATAAATAAAAAAACATAGGCCAAATGCTTTGTAAGGCCGTATCTGCATCACACATAATCGGCTCATGGCCCATAAGGTGAGTAACCCAAGTTTCTTGAAGATTACAGTAGGCTAGAAGCTGTAAGTGCTTCCCTATTGATGTCCCTCAGCAGAACAAATCAGGCCACTCCCAAACAACGCGTCATGTAATGACTCCTTAATAGAGACTGTGGCTGACACACTGATTTCTTTGTGTTCTGGTGAAAGTTACACTGCAGAATACACAACACGGCATATTCTTTCTATAGCATCATTCCAGGCATTCAGTCTGCCTTGTGAAATGTAACGCCGTGTGGTTATGTTGATAAGTGCCAAACTTTACTACTGTCTCCGTCAGTATACAAGAGTAAGAGCCCTTTCGATGTTCATTAGTCCCCATTGTTTAGCTCTCAGGACCCAGTTGTGTGCCTCTACTCCTGTAACAGCATCATTCTCTCTGCCTTGTTATACCTCTGCTCTGATGATGCAAGCAAAAGGTTTGTCCGAAGCATTGGTAGTTTCTACCAAACTATACGGCGTAACGTGCCAGAAGACATTTCCCACTGCGCTTGAAATCAGTGTCAGATCATTTGGTCTTGCGGCTTGCTTCACTTGTATAGCGGCTGATCGTACGAGACAACTGTTAAAGAGCCAGTCGCTGTAATCCAGGCCCTATAGTTTGGTTTCATTACCACTGGCGGTCCCTAAATCACTCCTAACCAGTATATAGCACCTCTTTGGCTTGGTTCAACTCCTGATAAAGATGGAGCTTGGCAGCCACGACCAGAACCATGTAAATCAAGCTGAATACAGGACGGCTCAAAAGTAAGGCAACTATTTAAGTAGCTGCTTGATATAGGCCCTGTATTTTGAATTTGTCTTCTCGAAAACTACAGTAACATTTCACTCAAATTGTTCGCAATAAACACCTGAAATTTACCGAAAGATTTCTGTAAGCTTATGGCTGGTCTTATACGGCTGTATATAAAGTAATTATTTCTGTCCCGGTGAAACTAATGTTCTCGAGACGATGAATCTGATTGGTTATGACACCGTGTGAGCTGGTAGAAGTAAACCGACTTCTCAGAGAAACGTTCATCTTACATTGTTAGAATATAGAATGGAGGCAATGGGTTCTTCTGAAACGTCGCTGTATAGGCCTATCAGCCATTCTACACGTCAGAGCCTGTAAAAACGATGATCTGTACAGTCACAACCCTTACTGTGACTATTTCATTTGGGTGTAACTTGTACTGTGGTTGTTTTAACTTGTTGTGTAATATGTGGGTTTGTGTATGTGTGGGTTTTGTAATGTGTGGGTGTGTGTATGTGTGGGTTTTGAAAAGTGTGAGTGTTTTGGTAATATGTGTACTTGTTTTTACTGCGTTTTGTGTTTTTTGTACCATTTTTAAAATTGTTTTTATATATATATGTTCTTATTTGTTTTGTCTCTACTAGTTTAAGGTCTACTGGCACAGAGTGAAAACTCAATTGCAGTTAATAATAATAATAATAATAATAATATCAAACCGTTCATCAGGTGCTTTCAATACACTGCTGTTGGGAATTTTGTGTGTTCTACACTACGCAGTATTGTACCCGTTTTCTAACCTCGTTATAATTACTGTGGAAAGACAGGATCATACAAGAACAGGTTCGCTGCGTGAGGGAGGCAGGTGAGGTGCCTTACATCTGATCTACAGATTTTCTTTCCACTACTGTTGGAAGGCATATGCTGCTTAAAATGGTTCTTTTTTTGCTTACACTGTATCCTATAATCATTCAGACCTAATTACTGTTGGGCTTAGGCCCACTTGCCATATAATTTAGTGTTCTTAGGTTGTTATTAATTACACCGTATCGCGGTTATTGGGATTCCTAAGCAGAGCTCAGTTTTTTAGAAGTGCCGCAATTCCTACGCTATGTAGCAGAGAACCCGGTAAATTTCGCTGTAATCATGTTGCTGTTAGACTAAGGTACAACCGTATTATTCCTTCGCACAGGTCCGTTCTGTACAGACACACTCGTTACTTGTTGAAACCAAACGAAATCTCTGTTCTTTTAGTTTGGTTACTTTTGGTTTCAACCAGCTTTAAGAACATGAGAGGGAAGATTAAGAGGGGAAAATATATTGTAACCAAGTGCCAGATTATACGGTGTCATAATCCAGTGTAACAAGTCAGCTGCCGGGTGAAATAAGTGAAGTTACGAAATCAAAGACCGACAATGTGTTAATGAGATGCGAGTTCAGAGTTGTCATGCAGCAAGAGAGACCGTTGTAGATAAATGAAAAGCAATGGTTTAATGATTATTAGCAGGAAAAAGACGAAGAAGCTAAGATGAAAATCTTTTCCAATGCCGCGTCATCCACAAGAAATCTCACATGAAGTAATTTGAAACGGCCTAAGTTATGGCGTAGCGTGAAGAAAAACAGAAGCCAGCAAAACCGCGAGAATGGGGTGCAATAAATTAAGAATATTTGTCCTTATTGTTGCACCGTGCATATCGTCGAATTATTTAATTAGTATACCAACTGATGCACATACATAAAAATTCCACATTAAAACATTAAAATTGTTCCGACATGTTTCGATACTAAGATCATCATCAGGGAGCTACACTTACCTCGCTAAAGTCACTACTAAAATTAGTCACTGATTAATTTCGTTGTATAAACAGGGTGTTGTGGCAGCATGTCTTATTGTGTAAGGTTATGTTGTTGAGAGTGCCTGACTGTGGGTGTGCGTCCTGTGCTTTGCTGCGTGATATCACGCAGCAAAGCACAATGACTAATTTTAATGGCGACTTTATTAAGGAAAGTGTAGCTCTCTGAGAATGATCTTAGGATCGAAACATGTCGGAGCAATTTTAGGGTATTAATGTGAAATTTTTATGTATGTGCATCAGTTGGTATATTAATTATATATTTGGTTTTAAAGTTATATTTAGATTAAAATTCGGTAAAAAATACGTCGTTATATGTTATGCTGTGGTGTGGCAGTATGCTGTGGCAGTATGGTGTGGCAGTATGCTGTGGCAGTGTGCTGTGGCAGTATGGTGTGGCAGCATAATTTGTCAGTATGCTGTGGCAGTATGGTGTGGCAGTATGCTGTGGCAGTGTGCTGTGGCAGTATGCTGTGGCAGTGTGCTGTGGCAGTATGCTGTGGCAGTATGGTGTGGCAGCATAATTTGTCAGTATGCTGTGGCAGTATGCTGTGGCAGTATGGTGTGACAGTATGGTGTGGCAGTATGCTGTGGCTGTGTGCTGTGGCAGTATGCTGTGACAGTACGCTGTGGCAGTGTGGTGTGGCAGTATGCTGTGGCAGCATGGTGTGGCAGTATGCTGTGGCAGTGTGCTGTGGCAGTATGCTGCCACACCACCGCTTTAGCTAGGCTCTAATGAAGGCTCCCTGATGATGGTCGTAGACCGAAACATGTAGGAGCAACCCAAAGTTATTTTTAATGTAAATTTTAAAACTTTGTCAAGTTTAATAAAGAGTGCATTTGTTGGTGTATGAATTTTATTGTTTTATGCTTTCTTCTGGGTAATTCCCCGGCGTCTGAATTTTATTTTATTTGTTTTGGAGTTTATTTAACGACGTTCTCGATAGATCAAATTTCATAAAAGTTTACATTAGAATGATTAGTGAATCGTGAGTTTTGAAGGATGTAAAGAAACCTTTGTGCCCTAATCTGAAATAAATTCCTGATATTTGTCTGAAGATACTGAGGACAACCACGATGAATCTCAGCCTAGCAGCCGATTTCTGGCTGAGAGTTGGATCGGGGAACTGCAGAATAGGAAGATGGGTAACAACTACAAGAGGAATAATAATAAGGTTATGAACGAGGAAACAGGAGGGAAGTGTGTTGTCATTACACTGATATGTTATTACTCTGACATCATTACAATGACGTGTCTATTCATTGTAATGCTTTGCATGAATAACAGCGTTCGGGATTGAAACTGCACCTCTTCAGAAGTAAATCTATACTTCTAATCTGGTGGTCTGGTACACAAAAATTAGCACATTTAATAATTACAACGGCATACTTAATTATAATTTGGTCTTGTTCTTGATTTTGTATTTCGAATGTGTTATTATACCTTGCTTTACACTACTTTGTAATTATGTATCTTGTTCCTGTACATGCTCCAAAGTTCTTCAATTGTCCTCTCCCTCCGCCTCCCCCCCCCCCACAATCCGGATACAGCTGCAATCCCTGCGTTCCTCCTCCCCTCATACATGGAAGGTTTTTGTTATTTGAACATCAGGTCACCAATTTTCGGCCTAATGCAGAATATGTGTAGGCCAGTAATCGAGGCTACCAACACTAACAATCACTGTGTTTAAATCCTCACATTTATCTATACCCTCTGTAATTATATTTATTGTAATTCTTATTAAGACGTCTGATTTTTTAAGCAAAGAGAAACAACCGTGTTGGTAGAAACCAAGGTAGATGTGAGTAATCATCATCATCATCTTCCTCCATGGATTACGTCGTTTGAACCTTTCCGGCATCGACGCATTGCCATCGTTTCCTGGGGCGTTCACGATCTCTTCTTCCTCGAGGTTTGTAGTTGAGGGCGTGTTTCGGGAGTCTGGTGTTGTCCATTCTGTCAAGGTGGTTGATCCAGTTTTGTTTGTATTTGAGTCTCACGTCTTGTATTCCAGAGATCTCTAGTTCTTTTCTTATGCCTTCGCTTCTTATTTTATCCAGGCTTGTGTATCCCGTAACACTTCTTACGAAGCGCATTTCTGCAGCTTCTAGTCCAGTCATGTCTCTCTTCGTGGTTACCCATGTTTCGCTGCCATACAGTACTGATGGTCTAGCTACAAATTTAAAAATTTTCATTTGTGTATCTGTACGGGTTTTCTTCAAGTGCTTTTCTGATAGTGCCGCATATTCCTTGAAATTTGTTTATTATTTTGTCAAAATCTGGTTCACCGTCTAAACTTAGTTCACATCCCAAATAATTAAATTGTTTCATTAGTTCTAGTATCGATCCGTCTATTTCTATTTTAGAACGCACTAAGTGTTTTCTTTAAAAGCCATAATTTTAGTTTTGTCCATAGATATTTTGAGGTTGTAGTCTTTGCTCATTTGATTCAATATATAGGCAGATTTCCATAGTTTGTCTTCAGCTTTTGTATTATTACTTGGTCGTCTGCGAAGAGTAATGTGTTAAGGTAGAGGTTTCTTTTAAGCATTATACCAGCGTCCGTATCATTAATCACCATCTCAATATTAATGCTTTTTTTTAGTTAAACAAGATAGGCAACGTACATGTAACGTAACATCGTGACGCGTTCGCGTAACTTTTTTTGGCTTAGTAAGTTAGCGGTTCATTCTGTGCATAGTTTGAGCTACATGTCTCTGTCAAGAACATGAAAGGTAAATGAAGTGTTGCCATGGAAACAACAGTGAGTAGACTGCAGTTGAAATGTGATGGCACACGGTGACGCACGGGAGGGGAAATGAAGGGGAAACTGGTGAATGGAGTGGGTAGCCAGTACTCTCCACACTACCTCGGAACATGGTGTATCCAGCATTACTACCGCTGATGCGCACACCTCAGCTGCCAGTAGTCGACTGAACTGACGCCCCCGTCGATTTAAATGGACTCGTCCGCTTCGTCGAAAGACGAAGTCTGGTTTCTGCGCATGTGCCATCACATTTCAACTGGCCTCTACCCTGTGTAATGTTGGTAACATACAAACTGTTGTGTACTCGATGTATTCTTGAACTTCTACCTCCCCAGTCTTCCTAACAACCTAATACCCTCTGTCGTCAACAGTGCAAGTATTGAAAACTTTGCCATATTATCGCAACAGTACGTTCTGTTGCTTTAACTACTTAAGTCACCACCAACAATGTAATCTGGATTTAAAAGTGTTATCATACAAATGCAAACAAAGCGTTTCCTTTGAACAGCTGTTCTGCATGTCGTGTCAACATTGTTTTATGATGACTGTCACTGGCAGCCCGATTTTAACCAAGTTGGATTTCTTGTAGATTTTAATAAAAGTCTTCAGTATAAAATTTCACCAAAATCTGGTCAGTGGGAGCCGAAAAGATGACATTCGTACAGACAGACAGATGACGAACGTAACAGGCGCTTTTCGCGAGTATGTGAACGCGTCTGAAAATGTTTAAAGCTTTCGGTATTATTTTATTTTTATTTACAAGATTCGTTTTAATGATCAATTCATGCTGTATTTAATTTGTATACCAACTGATGCACATACATAAAAATTCCACATTAAAACACTAAAATTGCTCCGGTATGTTTCGATCCTAAAATCATCCTCAGGGAGCTACACTTTCCTTGCTAAAGTCACCATTAAAATTAGTCACTGATTAATTTCGTTGTATAAACAGGGTGTTGTGACAGCATGTCTTATTGTGTAAGGTTATGTTGTTGAGAGTGCCTGACTGTGGGTGTGCGTCCTGTGCTTTGCTGCGTGATATCACGCAGCAAAGCACAGGACGCACACCCACGGTCGGGCACTCTTAGCAACATACCCTTTGACAATAAGACATGCTGCCACAATACTCTGGTTACGCAACGAAATTAATCAGTGACTAATTTTAATGGTGACTTTATCAAGGAAAGTATATCTCTCTGATGTTGATCTTAGGATCGAAACATGTCGGAGCAATTTTAGTGTTTTAATGTGGAATTTTTATGTATGTGCATCAGTTGGTATGCTAATTAAATAATTCGACGAAATGCACTGTGCAACAACAAGGTTAATTCATGCTGTAAATAAATGATCACTTCCGCAGTAATTTACGACTGTAATGTCGAAGATTGCCGTTCCCAGTGGCTGCATGATCTAAGGCGAAGTTCTGCGGCCGCTTGCCTGCTGAGATTGTGGGTTCGAATCCCACCGCGGGCATGGATGTCTGTCGTGAGTGTTGTGTTTTGTCAGAGGTCTCTGCGACGGGCTGATAACTCGTCCAGAGGAGTCCTACCGACTGTGGTGCGTCGTTGTGTGTGATAAAGAGACCACGTGAATGAGGAGGCTCTGGCCCACTGGGGAGGCTTTTACGCCAAAATAAAAAAAAATTAGACGCTTGGTTTTTTGCGCCAAAATAAAAAATATCAGTTATTATTTGATTATAATATTCTAAAATACATTATATAAATGACTTTAAACAAACACGAAGACGAAATTGGAATAAATGATCTTGTTGCAACAAAAGACAATTCTGCCATTCGCTGCGCTCTGCCAATCTGACAGTAATGCATTTGTGAATCGAAAGAAAATGCGAATGTCCGGACGCTGATTTCGTCAATAATATAAATAACCAACTAGATGCAATAACAACGGTTTATTAATAATTTCAATCAGCTCAACATGTTTCGGGCGATAATTTCGCCCATCCTAAGGAGCACTAGGCTGTGTTTACAGCTTGTGGTATAATGCACCGACGATGCTGCCTGCAGGCAACATGTTGAGCTGATTGAAAATGTTAATAAACCGTTATTGTTGCATCTAGTTGGTTATTTATGCTATTGTATCAGTGAAGCACGGTCACACAAACATAAATCTGATTTTGTCGTTTACCCCTGATGGTAACATGATAGTAACATTATACTGGATTCGACTTGTTCGAACAGGGACCTTCAGTTTACTCTAGGCTAATGTAAGAGCAAATCGTACTTGAAAAGCTGATTGCTGACGGGACGGCGAAACAACTGTCCGACTTTCAAGAAACCGAATTTTCCTTTAATGCATGCAGAAACGCCTCCGCTGGAGCTTCAGTTCAGTCCGGACTTTCTCACTTTGTTTTATTAAAACCGAATTTAGTAATGTCATTTCATTCAGTAACGTCATTTCATTTAGTTACGTCATTTAATCTACGCTTCCTCTCCAAAATAGGATCTGTGCTTTGGGTTTTGTGACAAAAAAAACATACGCACAGTTATCTGATACCCAATGCGTCCTGAATGACCCACCCATCTTTTTTTTTTATTTGTACAGAACACCTTAAAACCCCCGTTACAATACAAAATGAGTCACGTTTTGTTATGTCCCGGCAGTTATGTGAAGCGGTTAAAAATTGCTGTCTGCAGGGGTCTGTTTGCGTGAAGCCTGTAGAATTGTTGCAAACATTCAGATTAACCTGTAGTTGGCCTCACCTGTCCTGAAGAGACTATACGGCGTCACAACAGTCTCCTTAGTTACCGCCATTACAGCCTAAAACCTCACCCTTTTTTTTTAGTTTGATAAATTCCTTACATACGTACATACATACGCATTTACATACATACATACATACGTACATACATACATACATACATAAGCACGTACGTACGTACGTACGTACATACATACGCATTTACATACATACATACATACATACGTACGTACATACATACATACGTACATACATACATACATACATGCATACATAAGCACGTACGTACGTACGTACGTACATACATACGCATTTACATACATACATACATACGTACATACATACATACATACATACATACGTACGTACATACATACGTACATACATACATACATACATACACACATACATACATACATAAGCACGTACGTACGTACGTACGTACATACATACGCATTTACATACATACATACATACATACGTACGTACATACATACATACGTACATACATACATACATACAT
>Ga0123354_10011616_pt1 | contig 13627 bp, 8 predicted proteins | sample TergutLab28metaG_2_FD_97872 | JGI IMG/M metagenome (GOLD analysis project Ga0123354, IMG submission 97872) | Labiotermes labralis P4 segment gut microbial communities from Petit-Saut dam, French Guiana - Lab288 P4 | ecosystem: Host-associated > Arthropoda: Insects > Digestive system > Gut ... | reverse complement strand
TGTGGCCCAGAGGGTGGGTAGAGGTATAGCTCTACTCTTCCATGACCGCGGCACTAGAAGGGGGTGAGTGGTCAGCAGCACGCCCCGGCCGCACTTTAACCCCGGGAAAGACCCGGTACCCATTGTACAGGAGGCTGGGTGGGCCCCAGGGCCGGTCTGGACGGGCGAAAAATCTCGTCCCCACGGGGATTCGATCTCGGACCGTCCAGCCCATAGTCAGTCAGTCGCTGTACCGACTGAGCTACTTTGTACTGTTACATACATAAACTATATACAAATGCCGGTATATAATTTTGTGTTTGACGTATTGTAGGCGAATAGGAGTTCCTCAGCATGTAGCTCTTTTAGGGTTCTGTGACCTAAATTGGATTGAGAATCTTGGGTGTAGAGCTAGCATTCATGGTTTTCGTGGTTTTGCTGAGACTCAGACTTCAAAAGTCCACGAACGTCTTTTACATTCTACTCAGTTGCCATTCAGTAAAGATTCTTATAATAAAAGCCAACGAGATGCGCTATTTCTGAAATTTATTTTGATAAAGAACTTAAATGTTTCGGACAGATCTACTGTCCATCATCAGGAGTCTCAACACTGTATACACAGCAATAGGCATTTGTCATGCTAGTTATGTTGACTGTTTGCTAGCGAGGTCCGGACAAATACCTATTGTGTGTACTGTTGAGACTAATGATGATGGACAGTAGATCTGTCCGAAACATATAGATTTCTTTATCAAAATAAATGTGAGAAATAGTGCATCTCGCTGTCTTTCATTATACGAATATATCATGATACACGGCCCTCTGAATGTCAAATTCAGTATAGACTTCATTATCAGTGAGTATAGTATAAACTCTGCATTTGAAAGAGCGAGAACCGTAATGAACAATCTTTCGTGGCTTACTGCTTGAAAACTTTGCTGGCATTGGCCGCAGAGGTTTTGCGGAACAATCTGGGCTTCAGTTGCCGTGTCTGTCAAATTCATTCGGCCGCAGTACCGCGTAACCGACTTACGTAATACGTAATGCACAGCCCTTAACCATGTATAAATCGCAGGGATTTTATAACTGGCGTTCCGTCAGTATGTGTGTCTTTTTGCCGAGCCCCTTTATGGGCTCGTGACCATATATATTTTTGTCATGACTTCTGAATGGTTGTCTTGGGGCGTCTCTCTTGACAAGAAGATGGGCCCTGCCGTTTATCAAGTTTCTGATCTTTGTAAGTATTTAACAAAACCCTGCAATCTTGTATGGTACTGTTGTCCATTATAAAGACATGTATACAGTTCACCTGTCCCTTTTTCGTCTGTTTGGTTTACGCCTTTTTTGGTCTAACGCCCGTTACGAATTTACACCTCCACTTAATTTGCGCTCTCTCACTTTCTGTTTTAACGCCGTTTGGCTGGCTGCTTTCTGTTACGCGAACCCCCTATTTTTTTATGGGCATGTGATTTTTTTATTTACGCCCACTCTTTCAGGAACGCAATTGGGGCGTCAAACAAAGTCTGGATGTGTATTCATGGCTTGTGCCCGTCCAGACCGGTACAGTACAGCACGCCTTAGCTAACTTGGCGTATGCAGTAGCGTCAGCTTAGGCCTTTGAACGTCCGTAAGCTTGACGCAACTAAGTTTAAGCCTCTTAACGCTGTGTGTGTTGGGCTTCGGATTGACCCATATTATGAACATTTTAATTCTCACGATTTTGTACGACTTCTGGCTACTTAAGCTTAATTTTATGGCGTCGTTATAAGCATATGGTTGTTTGAAAGACATTGCAGCACGCGAGCCGGCGTGCGCCTGCGAAAGTTGCCAGGTGTGCGGAGAACCTTGTTTTGTAGGCGCTGCAATTTCAAGAGACAGGTTTATACAGCAAATTCGCAGGCGGGGCTGACATAAGTCATTGCAGGCATAATGAATGCTTTGTGGAGGGTTGACATACTCTACGTCCGTATTCATTCACTTTTGAGTAGGAAGTAAACTGCCATGATGTTCTCAAGTCGATATCTATATGGCTTCTGCATGTAATCTCTTATACACAGACATTTTGCGAGATTACGAACCCAGTCGTCTGTCCGTTCTTTGTAAGGTGACTCCAGTCTGTGTTCACGACAGAAATATATGGCCATAGTGCTACCATAATTGTTTTTATGTCCCAGAGCTAACATCACGGTTTCATTAACGTGAGATCGCGCTGCAGTTTTTTGAGAGCATAAACCCTCAGTGCGATCTGCAGCATATGTGTAAACATCAGCGAAAAAGGCGAGATAAATACCTGTGTTTGGAGGCAATCATCTTTGTACTGTGTAGCGTAGAACGGAAACTTTTGGTACCCCTGCTTGTATTTCTCTGAGCCTAGCCATATGACCATGAACCGAATTTTTATTTCTGTTCCAAAGAGAAGAGCTACTCTACTCGGGTGAGGCGTCCCCGTTGTGTTTCATTAGTAATATAAATATTATAACTATGTAGTATAGTCTAAAACAACTTTCAATTAGTCAGTTATTAAAATGTGTTTTCAATCATATCTCTCAACTACATTTTTCGGCTCGTCCGCCTTGAGCCATCTTCAGGCTGAACGTTTTTAAAAAAGGTAATATATACAATTGACAATGCTATGTTGATTACGAGATATCGTATTGCATTTTTTAAAAATACTGTACTGTGAGTTAAAATTCAGCATACAACAATCATTAAAATTTATGGTTGTGAATAATAATGGATGGGGTAAGTTATGGGGGGTATTGTAAATACAATGGATAGGAATTTTGGGACCTGTTCTGTTTAGATTATGGTGTAGAATCTTCGCTGAGGTGATAGTGTGTCTACTGTATGAAGATGTAATGTTTTGTTGGTCTCTGGATACAATAGTGTTCCACTATAGTAACTTGCAGCGAGTAGTATTCTTTCAGGAGTAGTTGTATGTATCGTCACCTGTATAACAGATATCGCATTTGAAAGAATTTTGGTTGCTTTTTAGATTATTTTACGTATTATAATTGATTTTGTTACGTTAATGAGCTGATGTGGGTTTTTTCACGTAGGAGGAGACAATTATTGAATTTGTTTCGTATTAATATAGAAATCCCATTCAACTTATTCGGGGTGAAGGCATGCCTTTCATTTAGAGATGTGGTGTTGGACGTATGTGTTCTTATGGTAGTGGATTGCACCTGTGTAACAAATACGGTACTTTTGAAAGAATTTTTTTAAGTTTGTTTTTTGTGACATAAGTGGTTTTAGTACTTACGTTTTTGGGCGTTGGTTGAATGATGTAATTGTTGCGTGAATGGATACAATTATGTTGAAGTGCTTCTGTATTAATTGTTTGCATGATGACTGGCTATAATTCACTTAATTATTGTGGAGATGCGAAGATGTTTGTTTCTTTCGCATCTCCAATGAACGTCTTACTTCCTGCCAAACTTGAACGACCTAGTGGCCAGGTAGAATAGCTGACTGATAAATCGATGGTGCAGGATGCTCCTTGTACAGCCAACAGATTTACCCGAAAGTTACACGCTATTAAGGTATGCCCAACCATCGTTACAAGACCACACCCCACTAAACTCTGTAGCCCATTTCACATGCTTCCCAAAACTGCGTCTGTAATTTTCGATGTAATATTTTTGTTGCATCGTATTTGAAGTGCTTTTCACTTGATGATTGCCAAATTATTTTCATTTGGGTTTCTTGCGTATGACATTCATTTGTCCATGCTCAGTCAGTTTTTAAATCAAACTGTGAATTTTGACGATTTTTATTGCGCCTGTTAGTTCATCTCGAGTTTATTTCTTCTGACCCTCTTACGAGCCGCTATTGGACCGGTAATACATGCGTAACTGGAGGTGTGCTGCGGGATGATACAGTGCGATAAAACCGTGCTTCATGATTGAAAGAACAGAGTAATAGACATGAACACCAGTACCAGCATCGCGCCACGGCAGGGCCATGTAGAACTGTAGAAACTGTTGGCGCCGGCCAGGTTGCGATCTCTGATGGCAGAATAACGGTATCGATTACATCTGTCAACAACGAGATATTTTGTTGGTTGATTTGTAGTCGAAAGAATAACGTTATCTTCTTGCTAACTTGATAAGATGTTGATAACTAGGTTATTGTCGACAGATGGTTTGAAAGTACAGTGTTGAATTCGGCAAATATCGTTCTTCATATGAAACTGCTTTTGGTTTGGTGCATTTTTTGTGTTTGCAAAGTACCGTTTAATCCGCGCATGGAACACTTAGTGTGTAAATTGTCTTCGATTCATCACTTGTGACATAATAGAGGGAATACGTAGTCTCTACATAGACAGCCACAGCACGACACATTGTATGCCTACACTGACGATTAGCTGTAGTGAGTTTTGAAGTTTGTATGGCAGTTGGTATCACGGTTAAATCTTGATTACGTGATGTTCATTTCGGAGTTTATCTTGCGGCACTGGAAGAAATTTGTCCATAATTGTGCCAATATACTGGGAATTTTCCTGGAGGGACGGAGGAATACCGCGAAATGCCTCATTCAGTTTGGTTGATGTCCAGCGAGAGGTTCTAAGCAGAAGCCTTTGAAATGTAATTTTAGAGTGTTACATCTGAAACATCCTGCTTGATCTGTAAAGGATTGTGACAGTGACTGATACAGCTGAACCAACCTGTTCGGTCTGTAAAGGATTGTGACAGTGACTGATACAGCTGAACCATCCTGCTCGATCTGTAAAGGATTGTGACAGTGACTGATACAGCTGAACCATCCTGCTCGATCTGTAAAGGATTGTGACAGTGACTGATACAGCTGAACCATCCTGCTCGATCTGTAAAGGATTGTGACAATGACTGATACAGCTGAACCATCCTGCTCGATCTGTAAAGGATTGTGACAATGACTGATACAGCTGAACCATCCTGCTCGATCTGTAAAGAATTGTGACAGTGACTGATACAGCTGAACCAACCCGCTCGGTCTGTAAAGGATTGTGACAGTGACTGATACAGCATACGGTTATTACTCCTGTGTGGTATGTAGTGCACTGCCAAGCTATGTGTGATATACAGGATTTTTTCCGAAGTTCTGCTCCATTTCTGTCAGGTGATTATCAGTATTATGATAGATTTTCTTAATTTGTTTCCTTTTATTCAAAATACCAAAGATATTTTTGAATCCTGTCTTTTCCTAGTCTCCTTTCTGCGCTGTTGGTTATCATATTAACCGGCGTTTCAGAAGATAGCGGGTTTGATCCCGTTTGTCACCACAAATTTTAGAATAAACGAAAATAATTCGTATCCTGCTAGTATAGTGGCAACCCTTTGTGTGAATGTAGGGGCAGAAACAACTCTTCTTGTAGGCTTAGTATACCAGACATACACCTATCTGAGACACTGTCTACTACTGCCAGATACAGCGTTCTTGAATCTGTTGTCGGCTGCGCCTTTGTTACCTTTAAAGAGACTCAGTACTCAATTGTAAACAACGCACCTTTTGAAGAATAAAAATCAACTAGATGCCACTTATTATTTTATTGTACTTCTTATAGGCTCAACATGTTTCGGGCACTACTATGCCCATCATCAGGAGCTCGCTACTATGACGTTGATTAGCACATTGGTCTTTTCGTTCTTGGTTTACTGTAGGTTGGAGGTTAGGTGCGATTAGGCTGGAGTAGTGTCCGGGCTGCAGGCTAAAGCTTTAGCCTGCAGCCCGGACACTACTCGTCGCGAGCTCCTGATGATGGGCATAGTAGTACCCGAAACATGTTGAGCCTATAAGAAGTACAATAAAATAATAAGTGGCATCTAGTTGGTTTTTTATTCTTAATTTATCACAACGATGCGCGGCCCAACAAACATCACAAACGCGCGTTCTTTTTCCTTCATTTATAATGCGAGTAGTTGAATTGTTTCGAAATTGAGGCTATAGTACTGGGCTTGTGTTCCCAACTGTACAGGTTTGTTAATTGCTCAATAAAAGACACGATTACCTGGAACCCGACGGTTTTGAAGACCAAGCTGCAGATGACAGGATAATCTGAAACTGTATCTCACATGTGAACTGTGATGACTGCCGAGCGGCACACCGTACGGCTTGTATGTTCGCAGAATTGAAAGACTGTTTCTGCTACAACTCTCTTAACGATTTACCGCCTTAAACATGATACAGACCACAGTAGTGATCTCGCTTAACAGGAAACCGCGAATCTTTTATGAAGGAATTCTGCAAAATTATCAAAACAGTTTTCGATGTTTACGGTACGATCGATATAAGTAAACACGCAACTTAATCGTTCCTTATTGCCAAGAAGCCATTGGCTTAAAGTTGGCACAGGAAGTCAGAAAACCCAATAATTCTCGTCGTTCTGTCCTCCAATTACGTGCTCGGTGTTATATCGGCATAAAATTTTCTATTTGAATTGCTGTTATACCGTCATAAATATTTTATTCACGTTGCCTAGAATTAGATCTAAGCCAGAAGCAGCGTATATTGTGTTCCTTAAGATACAGATTTATTTGAGTAGTGGTTTTTTTGTAACGGGCACATAAATTTTGGGGTTTACGTGTGTTTTTTATGCAACTGAAAAAGGCGGATTGACACATCTCACTGAAGCTGGTAGCACTCTTCTGGCTGCAGCGAGTGTGTAGTGACGTGCCAACTGACTGAACATTACTGTGCAGGGACATTGTTCAATGCACCACGCTTCACTCAACCCTCGACGGTTTTCGCGTGCCGGCAGACAGTTCAGCTATCACCGCTGTTCGGCTTGGCCGTGAGTGTGAGTCCACGCGTTAGGTTTTTACGCTTCATACCGAAACGAGGTGCTGGAAGTGGTTTCTTTCGGCTCACAGACACATGTCTTACCGAACAAGTACGTTGTGAGTTGCACGTCGAAGTTATGTTGGGGAAATTCAAGATACCTCATCTTGAAAACTTTCTTATCCTCTAACTTGCCCCAGCAGTGGGCTTCCTCAGCCCTTCCAGACATTTGTCGGTATATTAATTCAAACTGGGACACGGCCACTTCATTGCACATCTGTTACAACTCATTATTTTCGTTGTTATACAATTCGACATCGTTCTTTCAAATCATAGCTACTGACAAAAGTGTACGCATATTTTGCTCATGTTTTGTTCAAAATGCGCCTTGTTGAATACCCCAAGTTGTTTCACTTAGCGGGAGCTACTGATTTTTTAAGATGCGCCATCCGACACGCTCTGTAATCTACAGCACTGAAAGTGCCACTCTGTATGTTTGGATGTGACACTGTGTCATGAGTGTATGGCTCCCAGTGTTTCGAAGGAACTAATAATGCCTCAGGAGTCAAACAAGAAAGGACAGGTTTATCCTTGAAAGTTATCTTTCGAATCGTCGAGAACCGTACAGCCAAAGACACTGCGTCACATTCCGGAGGACCGGAATCCTCAGCAGCACCGTCGTGAAGCAACAAAATCTGGCAATACGATATTTGCCTAATGCATTATCGATTTGTACTGTTAAGCAGGCTACATACAGTCTGAGCCGTGAGTGACAGACAAATGCATCGGGCAGCTGTCGTCGGTCATAGCTGATCGGCTTGCCAAGTAGTTGAATCTCCAACAGTGCAGGCTGAGCAGTATCCCAGTTAGGCCTATTTGATGAGCGAAACGTTCCACTGTAGCTGTTAAAAAGCACGTTACACTCGCAGTAACCCAGCTCAGCTATTTATAGTTGTACGACGTTGTGTGCAGACTGCTCGTGCGCCGGTAGGTGGTGGTGGAAGTTGTAATGACACATCTTTGCATATTATATCATGACTGATGGCCAGTTACAAACGAGTACTTAGACACAAAAAATAGCATGCATACATAACGACAAAGAGAAACCACAAAAACGTAAGCCAAAAACAGCACAGTACAAGCAGTTCAGTTTACACGTCATAGTTAGAAGGAGAAAATTTTTTCATAATTACAAGGAATGCGATTTCACCTCCGTTGATGATGCTTGAGTATGTTATCGTTTTGACCTGGTCTCATGGACAAGATGTGGAACGAAAGAATAAAATTAATAATAATACTGTAAAAAAACAGTCCAGTTTCTTGTTATTAATATGCTGGCACAACACCCAGAAGGTCAATTACAGAGACAGCTGCCTGACATACGAGGAAACACGCCCAATAATAAGCCACAAACACAAACACAGAGAAGAGATGACGACAAATCATACGTCAGGTAACAGACAGAATATGCAATACAGTTGTTAAATAATGATAATAATATCGGCTGGATGATGACGTAAGCAGTAGGGCATCAACATCATCAGTAATATTGTTAACACAAATAAGAACAGTAATGCAATAAACACAACAGAAGCAACAGCAGATCAGACAAGTTAGGTAATGTACGTACGTAACATTGTGGCTCGATCGCGTAACCATTGTTTCAATGGAAACATAGAAATTAATTTTGTACGTGTTATTGAACTACATGTCATTATAAACTATGTAAAAATATTGGGAGTTGCACAACAACGATTTAGTTGCAAATTCTTGTCTCCTGCAACACTGCAACAGTAAAACGAACGTAGGTCTTCATGTAAACTGCCCCATGTTGCATTGAAACGAATGTTCGTTGACGTTCTTTAGACGTAGAATTTGGCCAAAAAATCGTAATGACAGGTAAGTTGTTGTGCAGTTTCTCTGTTTTGTTGTTGCCATACAACATTTTACCAGAACAGACGGAAATCACATATGAAGGAATAAGTATTAAGTATTATCAATGCGTGTATGTATTTTTGCCTCAGTTATCTGGCACGTAAATCGCATATTTCCTGCACCGTTTTATATTGTCGTCTGTGGCATCGTCGGTTGTACCGAATTTGTGCACATTTTCTCATAAACGAAACGATTTTCGGGGGAAAAAAATTGAACATAAAATGTGTTTCGATTTTCTGTACATCTCTTGTCAGAAACATCTCATTCTGAGAAGAATTTAGTGAGATATTGTCGTAAATTTGTATAGATCTTCGTGTAAAGTACCCGTTACGCTCGTCAGATTTTAAAGAATCGAATTTTCTCGACAAATTTTCGAAAAAGGTATGAAGAATCAAATTTCGTGGAAGTCCGTCCGTTCAGTGGGAGCATAGTTGCGAAAGGACAGACGGACGAACGGGCGGACAGGTCGACATGACGAAGTTAATAGTCGCGTTTCACCATTTTGCGATCGCGACTAGTAAAAAGAGTATTTGTGATGAGGCACAGATATTAATAAGTGTGCATATATACCGTACAAAATTTCAGACACTTTTTTAACCTGGTAAGGAAGGCAAAATTGTCACTGCTTTATTATGAGATAAATCAGTCCCATTACAGGCCCGAGGTGGTCAGAGGGTTCCAGGAAGTTAAGGTTCCCGGACTGCGTGACAGTGGCCCAGGATGGTGGTAGGGTTGTTAGCCTTAGGCACCGGCCGCTTTTTATCCGCAGGAAATACTCCTGGAACTCATTACTGTTAGAGGCTGGGTCGACCCCAGGGCCATGGTGCTATCGGAAGGATTGTCAATAAAAAATTCCAATGACACCATCTGGAATTGAACCAGCGAACTTCCGATTTGTAGCAAAGCACCTTAGCCACTGTGCTACCGTGGTCCCCGCGTTATTATGCGTACCAGAATAAGAGTTAGTTAGAAAAAATTATGAAAAATAGGCTTCCGTGATTAAAGAAAATATTTGCAGTATAACAATTAATATATGCTGAATCGTTGAATCAGCCGTTGCGCTAATATTGTAATTTTTTTTACGATTTCGAACAAGAACATAGAGCACAAACTTAAATCTGCGAAAGGGGTTGAAATAGATGAGTAGAGTTTCATAAGATTCCACCTGCTGTCAACATAGCGATGGGCCAAATTAAAGCAAGATGAATCCGGTCTACCAAAATATACAGGAAGTCGCCGATGTAGCTGGGGTTCGAGTTACACAAATGCGTAGATACAGGGATAGTTTACTTTTGATAAAAAGTTTAGGCGTTTGGACGCATAAGGTCGTTAGTTACGGATATACAAGTTCTGTACTGTGTTATAATAAGAATACATTGTCATACGAGCGTGTTACGATACATTTTTATTGTATATACGTATATTTCCTCGCATGATATGTGTTGTGTTTGTGTTGAAATTGCTTTCCATACAATTTTCGTGATGGGCGTTACTTTTTTTTTCTTTTTTCGCGTTAACTGTCTGTTGAAACGAAGATGTATGCCAGAAAAAGTATCGTGTTTTACCACTGTTAGACCAGAACGGTTTTCTTCTTTGCACGAAAACCTGCGGGACGAATTAACCGCGCCGTGAATGTACCATACCGAGTTTCACATAAAATGATGTCGTTTTTGGCGTTGTTCGAAACTGAAAAGAGCACCTAAAACGCTTACGATTTCCGTGACGAAGAACGGCGTCATTGTTAGGCTGCCCTGTAACTTCCTGCCTGTCTCAGTAAACACCGGGTTCCCCCAGACCTGTGCTGCTAGCCATCGTGCGCGGAGCACAGTGATGCGTTCATTTGTTACAAGTTAAAGGTCTAGCCCACAGCAGTTGCGTTTGCATTCGTAGTAATTCCTTTTCTGCATTAAATGCCTCAGAACGGAACTCAGGTCTGGTAGAGATTTTTTAAACCGCACTCTTTTTTGAAAATTAGTGTAACCTGGGGTGTACGGCGTGTATTCTCGTAGGTACACACCCACGTTTCGGAGGGACTTACTGGCTGCATACGAGAATACACACAGCACTTGACCCTAAAACTATACATACATATATATAAACCAGATTATACGGTGTCACACTCTGCGTAGTCAACTCCAACCTTACGCGCTGTTTCTACGCACTTCACATACCGCAATGGCTTTGTTTAATCACTACCTTTATAAATGTGTTGCTGTAAAGCCAACTGCACTGCGGGTATCAACATGCTCCAAATAATCAAATATTTTTTGTGTATTTCTGTAAGTATCTGTATAGAATTTTTTTAAATCGAAATTTGTACATTTTAATGATGTCTGGTTTATGTATTTCGCCTGGTACAACACGACAGCTGTTGAAACTAAGTTGCTAGTCCAAACGGACAGGTATCTTACGTCACTAATGTTGGTGGTTTAGATCGTTAGATTAATCTAATTCACCCACACGTCGTTACAGTTAAGTCAGGCGTTGACCTTCTCATCCTTTCATCGAATGCGAAGGGGTGATTAAGTCTGTGAGTGTACTGTGAAAGCTGAAAAATCGCTTGCGTCTAGTGCCTAGGTTTAGAATGCATCTAATTTGTAGATACTTAGGTGGAGCTGTAGATGAGCACAAGCGTAAGTTAATATTTGCTTTTTAAATACTTAGAAGTTCGGAGATATTTTCAGGGCTAGTGTCGGTTCCCCCCCCCCCCCCTCCCAAGAATGCTGGGCACAGTGTATGTGTCACAAACACACATGCATATTGAAAGTAGGTCTCACACATCACAGCGTCCCAGCGCACTCATCCCTTCAGCCTGATTCGTCGTTTTTTACATTAGTTCTTTTTTTTTGATGCTTCGTGCATTTAGTTCCTTCTGTAACGCCCTCATTTTTAGGACAGTTTCTTTCAAAGAATGAAGTTTGTGGAGTGTATTTTTCTTATTTTCATTGTTACGCCGTGCATGTTGTCGAGTCTCTCAATTATTATACCAACTAATGCACTTATATAAAATTTATACATTAAAACACTAAAACTGCTGCGACATGTTTCGGTCCTAAGTCCATCATCAGGGAGCTGTATTTCTTTGCCTTGCTAAAGTCACATTAAAAGCCACATTAAAACCAGTCATAAATTAACTTCGTTGTGCTAGTAGGGTATTGTGGCAGCGTGCCATGTTGTGTAATGTTATGCTGCGAAGAGTGCCCTGCTATGGATGTGCATTCTGTGCGAAACGAATGTGTATGATCTTGTAATAACAGTCCTTACATTTTTTAAATTCATATTAGAAGATTTTCAGAAGTGGCGGAGTGAAACAGTCCTTGCAGCTGACTGACTGCATGAAGCAGGTTCCTTCTGACGCTCAGTGTGTCAGAATCTTAAGGAATTTTCCGCCTTTTGTGAAACAGCAGTTTAATGTCCGTGATTGCATTATTGAGCCAGATTCATCCAAATCACACGTTTGACCTTATTTATTCAAGACCCGGATATTATTATACTCCCATGCATGCCCGTGTCTTCCAAGTGGTCACTTTCCTTCAGACTGAATTCTAACGCCAGCACGTTTTATTTTATTTCATTTCTTATGTACTCAACATGTTTCGGATATTAATATATCCATCGTCAGGAGCTGGCGACTGTGTTGTTGAATTACCACATCGGTTGTTTTGTCCTCGGTTCATTGTGTGTTGGAGATTTGGTGCCTGCAACACGGACACTACTGAAACCCAGCCGCACCGAATCTCCAACACACAATGAACCGAGAACAAAACAACCGATGTGGTAATTCAACAACACAGTCGCAAGCTCCTGACAATGGATATATTAATATCCGAAACATGTTGAGTACATAAGAAGTAAAATAATATAGCTAGTGACATCAAGTTGGTCTTTTATTCTTCAACTAAAAATAAATAAATAAATACGTGAATAAATAAACAGCAGCAGATCATGAAATAGCAAAGTAGCATGTGGCCAGATTACCATTAAATCATTCAAAGAGCTCACCTGTAAAGTAACTTAATAACTCTTTTCTATTTAGACTTCTTGGCAAAATTGCGAAAAACGACTATTGGTTTTGTCATGTCCGTCCGCCCGCCCGCATAGAACATCTGTGCTCGCTCTGGACGGATTTTCGTGAAGTGTATTTTATTATTTTTCCAAAATCTGTCGAGAAAATCCCAGTTTAATTAGAATCTGAGAAGAATAATGGGTAATTTATGTGAAGACTTGTGTGCGTTTATGATATCTGGCTGACTTCTTCGTAGAATGAGGAATGTTTCAGATAAAAGCTGTTGGGAAACGCTGATATTTTTGACTAGAACGAGAGGATGAAGAAAGGCCAGTAGCCGTTGTTATAGTATGCTTTCTTCAAAAGCCTGTAACTTTAGTATTTCTGCACCTGCAAGCTACATAAACGGCCAAATGCGACGAACGGAGTTGTGTAAATGCACGAAGTTACAAAATCAATTATGTGAAGACATATTGCTTCTGGTATTAACTTTGTTTATTTTCTCTATGCTTGCAACTTCATATCCCTGCGTTGAAACTAAACAGCCGGTTGTGTACTGTCGTAGAAGAACCTTCGTAAACATTAAGGTCCATATATCTTCCAGCTTCGCAGTTATTGTAGTATGTATGCAAAGCACCTGTTATTGTAGTATGTATGCAAAGCACCTGTTATTGTAGTATGTATGCAAAGCACCTGTTATTGTAGTATGCATGCAAAGCACCTGTTATTGTAGTATGTATGCAAAGCACCTGTTATTGTAGTATGTATGCAAAGCACCTGTTATTGTAGTATGCATGCAAAGCACCTGTTATTGTAGTATGCATGCAAAGCACCTGTTATTGTAGTATGTATGCAAAGCACCTGTTATTGTAGTATGTATGCAAAGCACCTGTTATTGTAGTATGTATGCAAAGCACCTGTTATTGTAGTATGTATGCAAAGCAC
>Ga0123354_10011614_pt1 | contig 13628 bp, 5 predicted proteins | sample TergutLab28metaG_2_FD_97872 | JGI IMG/M metagenome (GOLD analysis project Ga0123354, IMG submission 97872) | Labiotermes labralis P4 segment gut microbial communities from Petit-Saut dam, French Guiana - Lab288 P4 | ecosystem: Host-associated > Arthropoda: Insects > Digestive system > Gut ... | reverse complement strand
GGCACATGCCACACCAATTGCAGCGGTGTATACTGGCACTTGGCACATGCCACACCAATTGCAGCGGTGTATACTGGCACTTGGCACATGCCACACCAATTGCAGCGGTGTATACTGGCACTTCATGTATTAACGTGGGAATGCTGTTTGCTCTGAGAGCTCTTGTATGTGCTGAATTGAAACCAATTTTCTCTGCTAAATGGAATGAGTGTGGTGTCTTTTACTCCATCATGCACACCAAGTAGGGACCAGGACATGTAGGACACCATGCCCCCACTACCACCACCATCACCATTCTAATTTGTGCCATGAACCTCACAGCCTTCATGACTGCATTCAGTGCTTTTTTCAATTTTCAAAAAGTGAATAAACTTTAACCATATTCCTGCAGCAAGTAAAAAACACATCCTTCTTAAACAACAGTGTGAGGTAAGTCTGTGTACTTGTATCAACATTGGAGCTCACTTCCTGTAACTACTGGCATGCTAAAAATTATAGTAGAGGAACATGTGGCCTGTCTGGGCACATTGTAACACAAAAATTCTCTCCTATGGCTTACTGCTATTCAGCCTTATAATATGTGCTGCTTGACTTAAAATATTCAGTTCTAATCCCTGTCCCCCTCACTAATTACTGTGCCAGTTATCACTTGTTAAGTGTTCATGTATCTAATAATGCTTTTGCAGTAAATTTAGATGGATATGTGCTGCCAGTAAAATGTGTGTATTTAAAATGAAGTATCTATATCAATAAAGGGTTAGTGGTAGAACTAGTGAAATTTACATTTTTGATTGGTTGTAATACAACATTATTCATTTATTTATGTCAAGTATGTTGTTTTGCAGGGCGTGTAAATTTTCAATTGAGAAAAATAATTGTCTATGTGGACAAGTGAGCAGGTATATGGAGAGAGCAAACATAGATGAATGTGTGTTGTGTTAAAATTTTTTGATCGCAATTTAATTGCAGTTGGTGCAGGTGAGAGGATAAGAAGATTGCTGTCTTGGGACATTCAACAGGAGCTGAGTGACTTTTTGTACATGGGGACAGTTGGATGAGACACAGAGCTTGACAGAAGCTATGTGCTATGAGGGAGTTGGAGTTGAAGTTAACACTGGGGGGTGGAAGTCTCCACAGGTGGTTGCTGTTGAGAACAACACTCAAAAATAACGGTACTACAGAGTTTCAGGACTCAGGTTTGCTGTTCAAGTTAAAGCTGCTGGTGGAACACAGGATTCAAGAAGGGGAACATCGTAGACTATTGAATGAAATTCAAATAGAATAACTAGTATCCAGAACAGAGTGTTGTGAAAGATAATCTTCATGGACTGCCAGATTGCACCAAGGAAGGAGACATTACATCAGCCAGGAGATCTCATCAATCACCTGGACATCATGTAACTACATATCCACTCTCCCCCCCCCATCACACACACACTTTTTTTTATTGTGAACTAGATGAATAAAATGGGTTGTGGCTGTTTTATCTGCAAGTGTGATTGTACCTTATGTAAATAATATTACACACACACCAATATATATATATATATATGTGTGTGTGTGTGTGTGTCTTTGTGACCCCATTCACAATAAGAGTGCTTGCAGGAGATTACATAAATATGGAAAACTTTGTATGAAATGATTACCAGCCTGGTAGCAATGTCAGTGAATGGGGGTCTTTCCATAACAGAATGGATACATTTTTCTGCAGCCTGGTTTTAGCACTGCAACATGAACATTCTGCTGATTCTGTAAGTAGCAATAATTTATATATCAGCATTTTTTAAATGTAATTGCTATAACTGTAATTTCAATGTAAATAATATACAGCAGAGTAGCTCTCTTTGTTCTTTTTCTTGGTGCTGGGGCCTGATTGGAACTTCAGTCTTCTCTCTCATTGGGTACTCTCAATAATATTTAAATGGCAGGACTAGTTGGATGGAGTATGAGACCATCACAAAGCCTGTGTGATCACAGGACAGTACAGACAAATACAAACATGAATACCCCACATAGCTTTTGGATTTGCAATTCCATTATTGTAGCAGATCACTGATCATTTGACTTAACTGGTACTGTCATCATTGACTGACAGAATAAGTTGCAGCCTTCTGACATCTTGTTAAGTACTCAAGACAAAAATGTTCAATGCTACCACTTCTATAGTGAGTATTCCATGGCTTGTATCTTTTGTACACCATGTATGATTTCAAGAACAGGTACTGGGTGAAACTACAGAAGGAAAATCTTCAGTGTGTTATGAAACAAACATTTGCACAAATATGACATTCAGAAGACTGTGCATCGTGATATATTCTTATAATAAAAGCCAACAAGATGCACTATTTCTCAACTTTATTTTGGTAAACAACTCTACATATTTTGGACAGACTTACTGTCCATCATCAGGAGTCTTAGTACTGTATTCACAGCAATTGGTATTTGTCATACTAGTTATGTTGACTGTCTGCTAGTGAGTTCAGGATGGAACTCCATCTTGAACTCGCTAGCAGACAGTCAACATAACTAGTATGACAAATACCAATTGCTGTGAATACAGTATTAAGACAACTGATGATGGAGAGTAAGTCTGTCCAAAACATTCTTTACCAAAATAAAGTTGAGAAATAGTGCATCTTGTTGGCTTTTATTATAAGAAACATTTGCACGTGAAGAAAACAACCATGTAATTTTGTATCAAAAACATGTACAAACATATTTATTGACCTCAACAGATCTCATTATAAACATGTGGATAGACTTCACATAAGAAACTTGGTCCCATCAAAATGCCTGTATTGGCAGTACTCCGTATGCTGCTTTAGCATTTATGAAATAATTTCATTCAACAAAGTACTCACACTTGATAACAGTTTGTGACATTGAATGTGAAATATATATCACACACTTCAGTTTTATTAGAGCATTCTTTATATTGTGTTCTTTAAGTCCAGATTGATATGTTTTTAAATGTAGTTCACAGTCTGTTCATAGTATATTTTCTTATCAATCAGGCCTTAAGTTTTAAAATGTACTTTGAACAAACTTACATCTTACACAATTCATATTCATATCAAAGGAAACAATGAGTCACAGTATTTAGTCACAGATACCAAATGTCAGCTGTAGTAGTAGTTCTGACAGCACCAAATTATAGTAGACACTCATAACAAAGTTGTGAGTTTCATATTTCTTGATGCAGTGTATTCACAATTTTCTGTCAGGTCACTGGTAAGTATTCAAAATAGACATTTAAAATAATGCCACAAAATAAAGTCAAGATCCAAGGTACCACACTTTGTGAGCTCTCATAATCCATCTTTCCAGGAACTGCATTTTCCATTAGATGAACCTGTCACATTTTCTTCACTTCTGTGTATGTGAAAAGAACATTTCTGCACTGTTTTAATTGATACTAATGTAACTTCCATAAGACATTAATTTGTTAAAAGTAAATATTTCAGAGTGTGTATGTCATATATAACAATGTGTACTTATCATTTTTAACCCTTTTACTGGCACATTCCTCAACTGCTGCCAAGCCCTAGCCTGGATTTTCTTTTTAGGAAAAAGTATTAAGAATTCTCAGTATTATTAAGTCTTAAACACTTCTTTGTCACTCTCATCTCCAAAAAGTGGATAAGAATTCTACAGTAACAGTGAGCTTAGTTTCCATGTCATCAGGTGCACTGATGAATTGTGTGCCAAGTTCTTTTGAAATGTTTTTTGTATCTACTTTCACACTCCTTTAAATTAACTTGCTAATTGAAAGGTTCAGTTTAAATACAATGTATCTACACTTAATGTAATTGTAAGACACAAGTGTGTAGAAATGGCTGTGTTAATTGCCCACACATTTCCCTAATTCATCTTCTTGGTGTTCTTCTTACAGTCTGATTAACATGTAAACTGTAACAGTTTATGTACAGTGACATGAAAAGGATTTCTTTTGGTCAAGGTGCAGTACATATACACTAAATTTGTCAAACTTTCTTTAAAGATTTATCATAGCTATGTGCAAATACAATATAAGGAAGGCTTACTTTTTTTTAAAAAATGTAGAATTTCAGTTTATAACTGCACTCTTCACTGTGCTAGATGCAGGTTTATTGGGTCACAACTTCCACTTATGGAATATGTCTACTAGTTTTCATTCCTGCATAACTGAAAATGTAATCACAGACAAGAAATTGTACTTTGAGATTGGGATTAATTTGATATTAGCAACCAATGGCAGTTCAAGTGTACGTTTAGTGGCAGTACATGCAAGTGCTGTTGATAAGGCAACCTGGAAATTTTTCATAATATTAATTTTAGTTCTAAGACAGTTCACAAGTAAATGCCCTTTGGTGGAGACCTTATAGTCAGCATCCCATCTACCTTCATTTCCTGATGTTTATTTAAGTGCTATAATGGGCAGCTGTCAGAATCTTCTATTTTTCAGTGTCATATCCACAAAGAAACTAGTATCATAAACGAACCACAATCGTTAAGTCTTAAGAAACAGCAAACGTGACATCCTCCTGATATTAACCAATGTAAAAACCTTTGAAACTACAACCTCCATGTTATATGAACCAATTCTCTACTACTACAAACAAATTTTTTAATATCTGCAGACATTTGATGGACAAATTTTAATGTATTTAATAATCCATCCATGTTTTGATATGTGCTTTGTTGATGTTAAGTAACTCTCTGAAGATTATCAAGATTGATTGAAACATGTTGGATTTATGATAAAATTGCATGTACAAATATAATTTTAACATTAGTGCATTTGTTGGTTTTGTCGTATGAAGTGTTTAGTAATGCACAGACATGAATAACATCCAGAAACCAGTAACCTTTTTCCTTGTCATAAACCATGCCATCAAATTAGGTTGGAGCCTCTTGTAGCTGGAGACAGTTCTGCATCCCTACTTTAACCCTACACAGATGATACACAATCATATAAACAGAGGGTGCCCCAACAAAGGGTACATTAGAATTTGAATCTATATATTTTTTCTCCAAATTGCTAAGTTTGTACCAGTTCCCACTAGCATGTGGTCTGCTATTGGCAATAAGCTGTAGATATACCAATTCCGTAACCTGTTAATGATTTAAGAGATGGGAATCTTTGACAAAAAATAAAAAATTATTGAACTTCCCATATGTGTGGCTAGTGGAAAGAGAAGCTGAAAGAGTCGTACTTCTGGCAGAGTATAAACAGCAGAGAAGTGAACATGGACCATGGATTGCAGTTCAGTCTGATTTTCTACTTGTGTAGTTCAGACTCAACAATAGTCAGTGTCCAATAGTGCAACAGAATGAGGAGACAAGAGCTCCTTGCTTCATCCACAGAAATATCAACATACCCAAGAATAAAATTTTGCAGATTCATAATGCACTGTCTTGCGTCTACACATGAACATCCCACATTAATTATTCTGAGTCAGCTGTCAGTAAGAACACATCCTACACATATGCATTGTTCATATGTCCTTCAGGGAAGTTTCTGCATCTGAGGAGGGTAGGTGATAGTGCAGATGAATTTACCTTTTTAGTTAAATGAGGTATAGATGTAATTGTGCACCTGACTGAGGAATTCTGCATCAGTGATGTTCACTGCACATAGGTTTTACTACAAATGGTTGTAATTCTGAACTTAGCAGTAAGATATCTTCTCAAAACAAAAATGCTTCTATGAATCAACAGCAATTTTAAAATGATATACGAAAATTGTACAGTATAGCTTGTTTTATTTCTCTCGACTTATTTAAACCTCCATCTTACTAGCTTCTTAGCATTATGAAATATATTAAGTATTTACCTTTAATGTAATTTTTATATAGTTTTTGTGATACTTTTTCTTTTCGTCATGAGGCACTGGGCTCACTAGGGAAAATATTATCTGTAGGACTGTAGCAACAACTGGAATATATCTTTGTTCATCCCCTTTATTCTGTAGCAGTGGCAATTAAAGTGCAACTTATTTCACCTAACCTAGCTTGGAGCTTTTACTGACATGCCGTTAGTTACTATGGCAACTCAAGACCACATGGTCACATTGGAGTAGCTCTTTTTATACAAGCAATACTGATGGCCACACATTCCATGAGAAAAGGCAATTGGTAGGAAATAAATGCATTTTTACAAACTGAGGTAAAACTATTATATGCTTCTTCATATGCAGGGGTGAAGTGCAAGTGTCCAAATTCTGAGGATTGAGTTAATATGTTAACATGCACAGACCACTTCTTCACGAAGAATGTACAGTTTTAATAACAGAGAGAACAGCTTTGTGCTACCTATGTAAGCTGTGTATAGGGTAGTTAACATTATTCAACTTCAATAATACCATTATTACCGTTAGTTACCATTAGTTCAACATTTCTTAGCAGCTTGTTTGGCAGCGACTTGGGAAGCAACTTGGAAAACAACAAAGATATCTGTTAGAAAGATACATTATTATGATTATGATGGGAAGGCAAAACACTCTTTTAATATCAAATTAAGGGAAAACAAGCATGTTGGAATGTAAACTTGGTATGAACCTAAAGAAGGTAGAGTCCTAAGTCCCCCTCTACATGTCAGTTTACCCATTGGTCCTAAACATGAATTTCTTGCAGACATTCCACGACGCTCAAATCACCAGATGTACAGAAAAATGTTTAGAAACAGGGACTGTTCATGGTATGCAAATATACATCCCAAGATTTGGAACAAATTGTGTTAACACCTTATATGGAGTTACTTGTAATGTATCTGTGTAAGTGGTGGGCATGTATGCAGATCACAGGCTGTACCATCAGTTTTTGTATACTGTGATTGCACTAGTATGCCATTTTACATGTCTGCAGGTGCTGGCTGTGACCTGCTATATTCCTCTTCAGTCTGGTGATGGACAATGTTTGGTAGGAAGATGTCTCACTTGCCAGAGGTTGCCTGCCTTGTGGATGCTGTACTCCAGGCCTGGCTTGGAGGCACGCTAGATGCATCTGACACAGCTAGTACCTTTTTGCTGTTCTGCACAAACTCCTACATGAAACACAAAAAAAAAAAAAGTGACCACAAGGATCATAATGAGAAGTACTCCAACACATTGCCAAATGCGTTCCTTGCAATCTTACCTATACAAACATGAAATCTTCTGTTCATTTATGCATATGTAAATGTATTCTTGAAAAAAAGATACCACAATATTTATTACACTATATGTATCTAACTGTGTGATGTCCAGCCTCCCTTCACAAAACTTTTAGATACAAATTTCTGAAAACTGCCTTGTTTTCAGTTGACAGAACATAGTTCTGCTACATCTTGGACACAGTATTGTTCTTTTCCATTCCTCCACTGCTACACATCAGTCCTAGAAATCCTGTGGTACCTGGATGCCATGCACCTATTAGTCTCTTTGCATAATAATCATTACTTAAAACTGGTATCATGCGCAGTTCATGAGAATGAAGAAATCTGCGTGTGAAGAGAGTAGCATTTCTGCTTTGTTTTACATGATCTTGTAATTTAGGACACATGTTTAATAATGGGTGTAATATTGAAAACACAACAATATAATAACTGTTGCAATGAGTCATATATAACTGTGTATTACAAAGCACATATAATTAGTTACCACAAAGTATTAGCATACGTTCACAGACAAGCAACATCTCACAGTTGTGGCATTATTAGACACTCATATCTTTAGAATATGAAATGATATGACAGTGTGAATGTTTTGCTTCATTTCTTTGGTTGAGTGGCAGCAAAAACATTCACATGTGAAGGATGTTGCTTCATTACAATATGTAGATGTCTCCAAATGTCATTTTAATGCTGATGATTGTACACAGAGCATATAAATGTGGGAAATAAAATATGCTGAATAGAGAATGAACATACACATACATTCTCTAACTCTGCTTTATTAGTGTGGGTGTAGAGTCGCATTTGCTTGGTTTCTAGTATGTCATATTCTTATAGCTTTAATGAATACAATTTCAGAATTTGTGATCCTTGAGTTACATAAGTAAAACGGAAAAATCTTACTAGTATAAAACTTGGTAAAAATTCTTCCAGTTCAGAATCATGTGATGAAGTGGATCATTGCAAATGAGCTTAATTTTATTTATTTATTTTGTAAAATAGGTGGAGGTAAATCTTGGGCAGACAGTCATGTCTATATAAAAAATGATAAACATCAGGGAGTTCAAATCCATGTGGTGACTCACCATAAGTCCTCTGCTCATGAAGTATGGTCGATTGAGTCCATCATTCTGTTCGCAGTCCTCACAGAAGCAAAGGAAAATAGTATCTATCGCCATCTGAAACCAGATGAATCGTACCGTAAGCAAAGACCGCTACTGAGCTGTGATGGTGACAGACTGCAGGTTGAACAACTCTCAGCACTGTTATTGGGAATTTTCTCTCCATCATTTGCAGACTCTCAGGGATCCAACCAGCCCATCAAGCAGTAGTGGTGAGCTCTTTTCTCCATCTAGTGCCAAGGTTTGGAATATGTGAAAGTAAGCCTGTATGTTCCTTCTGTTTAATACCAAGGTTTAGAATATATTAAGGTATGCCTGTATGTTCCCTCTGTCAAGTGCTAAGGTTTAGAATATGTGAAGGTGTGCCTGCATGTTTTCCTCATGTCTTCACTGCAGTACAGTAACGCCTTAGCCCATTCCTGTATGTTTGTACGGTTGTGTCTCCCCAGATGCATGCTGGACTACACATTTCTGAACCATATAAATTTGGTAAGTGGTCATACAGTCAGAAAATGTTCATCTTGTCTTAACTTTCTTAAATGCTTTCCTTGACTTATGATGGCTTTCTTCACTGGCATGTATGTGGGAACCTGTTTATAAGACTTTCTGTAATTTAGTAATGGAACCTGTTCATGAGACCTTCTGTAAGTTAGTAATGGAAAACAGAATTCCATACATGGGGTTAGGAATCACAAATTGTTGTGTTCACTATTATTAAAGGTGCCTGTGAATCTAAAACCTTTTTGTAACATTTTTTATGCAGAAAAGTGACTTAGCTGGTAAAGCATGTTCTGCTAGCCCAACCATGATTGATTCAGCTGTTGCTGAGTGGCTGGTTGCCCACTGTATGTGGCTTTCAACACTACTTTTTGTGTAGTATTCAGGGACCATTCAAGTTATCCAGTTATATCATCATCATAAACATCAAGGATTGGATCCTTTGATCCCTTCCATCTCCAGAGTTATAGCTGCTTGGGCCAACAGTTCTTCAGTCTTCCAATTGTTCTCCTTTCTTGTGGTATGTAGTGGTATGATTTCAAAGGGATTCGGTTTTGTGGCATTCTTTGCAAGTGTAAAAGCCAGTTCCGTCTGTATTCATCTATCTTGCCTAGTATGCCTGTAATCTGTAGTTCGCAGTGTATGTAGTCATTTGTGTAGCCTGCCAGAGGTCTCAGCAACTTCATTTCTGCCGCTTCAATTCTTCGTCTTTGTAAGGCTGTTAGAGTCCAATTTTCTGACCTGTATAAAAATGTGGGTAAAACTAGTGTGTTGTATATTTTCAAACTGGTTTCTGTTCTCACTTTCTTAAAATAGTTCTCTTAATAGTACCTATTAATTGTAAAAATTTTGCCAATTTAAATTCTACAACATTGGAAAATTGGTAAGATATACTGCAACCTAAATAAGTAAGTTGGCTAACTTGTTCTAGTGTTTCATCATTTATAATAATTTTTGTTCTTAGGTGATCTGTCCCGATGAAACCAAATACCTTCATCTTTTTTGTGGCAATTTCCAAATTATATTCTTTAGATATGTAATACAATAAATAAACTGCCTTTTGCGAGTTGTCTTTTGTGTCAGAAATAATAAACTGGTCATCTGCAAACAATAGTGTGTTGAAAAATAACTCTTTAAAATATTTACTAGTTTTTAGTTTCTGTAACCAAATCATAATAACTTCATCCAAATATAAATTGAATTATCCAGTTACAAGATGCACAATATGGCAATCATTTTCCAGGCTGTATCAGTAGGTCAGAAGTGTCTAAAATACATATGACAAAATAGGGCAAACTTCCCCACTGGCTGTTACAAACTCTCTGTACCATCTGTCTCAGAGGAAATTAAATTATAGGCAAGTAGTACACAAGTGCAATGCAAGTGACTATAAAATCAACAATAATAAAACACCGAAACAAGTTTCTCACCTCATACACAGTTGTAAAGCAGTTAGCAACAAGATAGGCAAAAATTCCGGTCAGAACCAATGGTACCCACACGTGGCGGACACTAGTCTTTTCCTGTAGGAAATGAATGAGACAGTCAGATAGGAATTGGAGTTGGTGACTGCTTAAATGTATCAACTTCTTGAGATAATGGATATAATGTAATATGTAGAAGGGTACTGGAATAACATATGAAAGTTGGGACCTGAATATTCTTCGTGTATTAAAAGTGTAGGAAAAGTACAAATTGGGTTAGGTAATAAGAATATGTAGCAATACTGCATTTAGATGTTTTTTATCCACTGGTCCAAATCCAATGGAAATGATAATTTAAACCCTCTGAATGAACACCATAGGTTCATATAATCTCACAGTGATTGCTATAACAAATAACCACTGCCACCAGGTGACAACCAAACTGCAGGTAATAAAGATTATTGTTATTATTATTATTACTAGTATTATTACTATTATTATTATTATAACAGTAAAATTGTGCCATGACATGGCTGAAGCAGCTAGTTGCCAGCCTCCCACCTCTGAGTCTTGGGTTTAAGACCACTCTGTGTGTTATTTTGTGGTGGATAAAGTGGCACTGGACAGGTTTGTTTCTGAGTACCTTGGTTATCTACCGTCAGTATTATTTCACTAAAGCTCCATACTCATTCATTCACCTGTCTCCAGTGCTATATAATCTTAAAAACTGACACACTTCAACAAGAGCTAAAAGTTAAATTCAGTGCATTTCGTTTACTGTTTCTGGGTTGTCATCAAACCAGTGCCAGCAACAGAACTACCACAAAATTCCTTGACCACTCATAATTGCTAAGAAACCTGTAAATCTTAGACAGACCTCTGTGGGATAAATTGCCCAAATCACTAGAAGATGGAATGAGAGAGATAAACCAGAAACAGCAAAATGGCTGCTATGCCAATAAGGTGATATTATTCAAACCTCACTCAAATTATAGTATTACATGTCCCAATAATTGTGTCTTAATTTTATTACAATTTGAATTGCGTTAAAAAAATATGGAAACCTGATGCCTACATATCAAACGTAACAATATATTGATGATTTTATTCAAGTTTGTTGTAAATGACTTTTTAATTCAAATTTCATTTGATGAAGCTGACACACCTGTGAAACACACACAAGTGTTTGAAATAGTTTGCTGTAGAATTACATAAAAAGATGCTTCAAATGGAAGTTACAGACCTGAATGACACACATGAATCTGACTTCATCCATCTAGGGCTGCAGTTAAGCATGCAAACAGCTTTGGGCCTGCTCCCTTCACACATTTTTCTGGCATGATGATTAGACACTAGATAACTCAAACCTTTTGTCTTACTTCAACCATCGCTTTATATTGTTCTCACTTTTTGTTTGGAAATTAGACAGTTTAATTTGTCCTTCACCATAATAGGGCTTGTGTGGTCAATGTCTCAAAATCTTTTACTCTCACTGTTGTTTATATAGACCTGTGATACTTAATCTAATCAAATTTGTTGATCATTTGGGATATGAGACATGCCCAGATGGATGGACGTGATCAAATTCACAGCACACATAGTGTTGACAAGCCACACGATTAAAGACTGTTGTAAGGGATTTGATATGTTCTAGATATGTTGACTGGAGTCCCTGAGACATTAAAATTGTAGTCCTGCCACAACATTCTCCTTTTATACGTTGTGAAATACTGCAGGGAATATTTAATTTTTCTGCATTAGTGTGGCAAAGAATTAAGAGTTTTAAGACAAAATGTTGGTAACTCACATCAAACATTTTGACGCCAATCAGAATGGTTGCAACGACAACCAAAGCTTTGCCTAGGAAGAGCACAAAGTCACCAACAGAGTTTATAGCAGATACTCGTAGTGCATTAGTTGACAGGTGTTTAAAGGCTTGTTGCCCACCTCGACAAAAGTTATATCCGAAGATTGCTGTAAACAAGAACAAAAAACAGTAGTGTGCAGATGATCAGATCTTAATATGAATCAGATGTATTTACAACATGTCAACCGTATAAACTAAAAATAATTTTGAGTTGTAGTGGGTAACACTCCAGCTTCATATTCTGAAGGTTTCTGGTTTCAGTCTCTTCCATGAGATCATTTGCTGTGACAAAGATTGTAACAGTCTCTCTCTCTGTCTACATATTCAAATACTGGGGCACTACCATACAACATAACATGACTGCTTCAGTCTATGTCCCATGCCCTTGCTGATTCATCATTAAAAATCAACCTGACCTTTAATGCTAAATTTATACAGTTAGCAGTGTTGTTTGGTAAACACAGAAAGGTAAAAACGCACTAATTTCTTATGTCATATTAAGAAATCACACATTATAGGATTGTTACTGTACGTTTATCAGAGTTACATTATGCGTTTATCTACCTGTTTCGATGTAGGCATTACGTGACAGATACTTGAGGATCTTCTCAAAGCAATACAGGCAGCATTGACAGGTCCTGAACACACATTTGCTGACTGCATTCTCGTGACCTTTCACCTGATACTGGATGGCTGCAAGAATGGTCCGGACAAGTTGCACCAGGGCGATAATGAGAGACCCCATTGCCACTGTCCCCAAGTGGTAGCGCACCAAGTTATAGAAACTTCTGAAGATAGGGTAACCCAGGTCAATTTTATTCCTGACAACAAAACGTACAACATATGGCTTAGAAACACATAAAGAATTTTTGTGGGGCTCTTGGGAATGGTCCAGTTGTAAAGTATAAGATGCAGTTTGCTGGAAAATATGTGGTATGGTTTTAAACTGGAATGGACTGGTTTAGAAGAGAATAATATTGTTCTTCTGTAGTGATGTATGAAGTTTTGTTGTTTCTTCACAATTAGTCTGCTTTTCTTACTTAAAAGAAAAAATAAGGCTTATGATGTCACCATGTTCTTTTGGGAGAGAGGTGAGAGAGTGATCACTTAGAATCTCTGTTGAGTGATTTGTAGAAAACTTGGTACAAACCTTATACCACATGAAGCCACACCGATGCCATAATTTGTATTCCCTGTGATTAACAGTAACAACAAGGCAAACATGCAAACCCAAAAGGTGGAAGTGATATCAGCAGTGCTTGCTATAGGGCATTGCAATATACAGTATCAGACCTTGAAAAAATAATAATGCTTTTGCTAAGGTCATGCTTTTGTACAGAGTGATTTTAAATGATCTTGCAACTTTCAAAACTGTGTTCTGTGGAATGTGAGCTGTGCACAATGATGAACTGTACAGAGAATAATCTTGATCTTCCTTGGCTTCCTGTCCCCCCCCCCCCCCCCCTTTTTTTTTTTTTTTTTTTTTAAAGTTTTTTTTTCCCCCCTCTTTTTTTTTTTTTTTTTTTTCTTCTTTTTTGGTTTTTATATTTTTTTTTTTGAAATTTCTCCTCCCACCCCTCTCTTTTT
>Ga0123354_10011613_pt1 | contig 13628 bp, 7 predicted proteins | sample TergutLab28metaG_2_FD_97872 | JGI IMG/M metagenome (GOLD analysis project Ga0123354, IMG submission 97872) | Labiotermes labralis P4 segment gut microbial communities from Petit-Saut dam, French Guiana - Lab288 P4 | ecosystem: Host-associated > Arthropoda: Insects > Digestive system > Gut ... | reverse complement strand
TGAGGGGAGAGATTTTTGCGCACCCGTCCACACCGATCTTGGAGCCCACCCAGTCTCCTATACAAGGGGTACCGGGTCATTGTTTGGGTAAAGCGGCCTAAGCGTGGCGCTAAACACCCATCCAAGTTTAATGAGTACAGCTATACCTCTACTCCTCTTTGCTTTCATGGAACGTTATAGAGTGAACTTTTTTTTAAACTTATTTGCTCATTCAAAATTATATTGGACTGCAAGACAGAAAGTGGCAGGCATCTCTTTCGCTGGCATAGAATAATAAAAAAAAAATTATTTGCTCATGTTTCTTTAGTCACCATGTAGGGAACTATTTCAAATAAAGAATGTTAGATATCGTTGTGAGATTTGATGTGAGAAGGGCATATCATTATTATTACTATTACTTCATTATTATTATTTTAAAAAGCTTTATCTGAATACTTGTGGGCCGGTACCTCAGTCGGCATAGCGGCTGACTACGGGCTGGACGGTCCGGGATCGAATCCCGGTGGGGACGAGATTTTCCGTCCGTCCAGACCGGCCCTGGGGCCCACCAAGCCTCCTGTACAATGGGTACCGGCTCTTTCCCGGGGGTAAAGTGTGGCCGGGGCGTGTTGCTAACCACTCACCCCCTTTTAGTGCCGCGGTCATGGAAGAGTAGAGCTATACCTCTACCCACCCTCTGGGCCACACCAGGCCTGTAACGGGATCTCTTTACCTTTTATCTTAATACCATCCATTGCCTGGCTCAAAACATACAAAATACATACAATTACATAAATAATACGCTTCGCAGAACTGAACAGCCTCCGCCATTTGGCAGAATACCAATAAAAGTTCCGCCCTGTGCAGCCACCAAACAATGCTGGTATTCAGCATTAAATTACAGCAACAATGTCGGGCCTTCATAACACATCGTTTCGCAATATACAGAATTTTGGAAAATAAATCTCTTCTGACAAACAAAGGAAATTTGTTTTGAGCACCGTAACGGAAAGAAAGTTAACTATTCTTATGCGTATTGGCCCGTGCATCATCTTGATATTTGAATAAAGGTTGACCAACTAGATGACACTTGCTTTATTATATATTGCTCAACATGTTTCAGACGTTAATATGTGCATTTTCGGGAGCTAGCGAGTACTTGTTGTGTTGTGTAGGCTGACTTGAGGCGTGCTGGTCTTATGTGGCGGGATTGGCTGTTGGTGATGTGGTATCCAAGTGTAGGCTGAACCACTACTCAGCACGCCTCAAGTCAGCCTACACAACACAACAAGTAGTCGCTAGGTCCTGAAGATGGACGTATTAACGTCTGAAACATGTTGAGCAATATATAATAAAGCAAGTGTCATCTAGTTGGTCAACCTTTATTCAAAAATTGAACTATTCTATTTGACTGTCAGCTTACAAAATTACATGGCGTCAGGGGAGAATGAATGAAATATGAGTAAGGAACATTAGTGGAACAATACTGACACGAGAAATCTTAAGTATTCGGATTAAAATCTGTCTCACTGCCACTACGTTCAGCACAAATCCCACACGACCTAGCCCGTGATCGAAGTCGGACCTCCGCTGAGCACCTTGAGGAAGAATCATTTATATCAACACGGTCAATATGGATATACACAAAATAAGCTCAGAATTTTCTAGTGTGATCGGCAAATACTAAATGCAATCAAGTCGTGAGGATTGATACTGAAAATGAACACGCGGAGAAACTACAGGAACTTCTTCCTGGTAGTGAAGACAGGTCTGCAGCGGGATGGGAGGGGAGTATTGCGTCACGGCTGGTATATTATACAGTTTCCCGTAGTGTCATATCCGTGCATGTAATTACGATATCCCCTCGCGGAAGTCCCACAGTCAAACCCTGCCGCGTATTTAGAGACCCTCGCTAACTCGGCATTAACAAGCTGCACATTCTGACTGGCACCTTCAATTTACAACTGTGTACAGAAATCATCAAGAGTAACAGCTGCAGCAGCTGTGGGTCACGAAAGTTGCATAAAATTAAGGTTGCCTGGCCAGGCACAGCAACAGAACTAAAGCAAATGCGCTGATAAATATCACCAACCTGACGAGGGAATGTATAAATATAAAAGGAATTAAAGTGGTGTTGGTAGTTGGCAGGAATAACAATATTTCCTCATTTGCACCTACTTAGTTATCATTGTCTTTTGAATCGTGGTGATACCGTGACATGTATGGATATTCCGGTGGTGTAATGCGCGAAGAACAGCAATGAACTGTGGTCAGCAGATGCGAAATTACAGTCGAATGGAATTTCAGTACGACAATAAATGCAGAAACAGAGGAGATATTGTTAATAGGTTGAAAGTTTTAAAAGGGAGTGAATGCCTTTTGGAGAGACATTCCGTTGTGAAGAAGGCACACGAAGTGAAGAGGTCAAGACCGTCAATAAGAATTAAGTTTTGTGCCTATCATAACAACTTCAATGCGACATTACCAGGCCACATGAAAAGTAATCCCATTACAGACTTGAACAGGCCCTGAGCGTTCCAGAAGTTTGATGCTCCCATATTTCAAGACAATCGGCGCATGAATGTGGTAAGTTTGTCAACCCTACGAACCGGCCGCCTTTACACCCCTAGGATATATTCCTGGTAATCATTTCTGTTAGAGTCGGAGTCGAACCCAGGGCCATAATGCATACGGAAGGATTATGTCAACGAAAAATTCCAATGACACCATCGGGAATCGAACCCGCGATCTTACGGCTTGTAGCGCAGTGCCTCAAACTGCTACACCACCGCGTGCATCAGGTCACATTAAATAATTTAATCTCGTCTGGAGAGGGCTTTAGCACTTAAGCTGAAACTTGTCGCATAAAAGCTGCATAATAAATGACACAAACGTTAGTTGTGATTGAGATGTATTCACCTGTTTTGTTTGGGAGCGGGCGTATTGATCACGCGCACATTCTTGGTTGTCCTAAGCTGTAACATGTGAGGAAGGTAAGAATCAGATCATCTGACGCAACAGGAGGTCAAAACGGAGAGCAAACACATTATGTTACTTCTTAAATAATCGTGATGAAAGGAAAGCAACGATGTAAAGGGTCTAACGATCGAATAAAAAACATCTTACCCCTTTACAAAAATAATATGTGAAATATATCAATAATTGTCCAACGAGATGCAACACAAAGCAGTCTATTTATTATTTTACAAATTCACTCTACATGTTTCGGGCGTCAACCATACCCATCACCAGGAGTACACAAAACTGTAACTAAAGCCTCCGGTACTGTGCAGCTACCTCCCTCCAACGTGACCAGCGTGGCCACGTTGGAGGGAGGTAGCTGCACAAAAAGTATGAACAGTACCGGAGGCTGTAGTTAACAGTTTTGTGTACTCCTGATGATGGGTGTGGTTTACACCCGAAACACGTAGAGTGAACTCGCAGAATAATAAATAGACTGCTTTGTATTGCATCTCGTTGGACAGTTATTAATATATATCAACGATGCAAGTAACCATGAACATAAAATATGTGAAATGTAAGTAGCAAGGCACTGACGAGTACTGGATTGTGTAGAAAAATAAAACAGGAATGAAAGTACACCAATATAACAATTTTTTTAAAAAAAATAAACAGGTTTTTCACACTCCGCAAAATACAGTAACTGCCTACTTTGGTAAATAAAATTAAAAAATGAGAAAGACAGTTTACAAAAACGAAATGTTAAAGTAAAAACAAAATTGAAATTCAAAGCCTGGAGGAGCTATAAAACAATACTGTTAGCTATGAAGCACACTCCTAAATGAGAAAAGGGTAGAGCAAGCTAGTGCTTAGGATATACAGTAGCAATAAAAAATCAATAGGAAGGCAGTATTTTAGTCTATTGTCACGAGCCTACATTACCAGAAACAAAAACAGGAAGGCACATACTGAAAACGGACAGGAACAATACAATTCGTCACGTGGATAATACAAAATGCTTGTCTGTGAGACAGGGGGTCACACCTCATCATTGGCAATCTATAAACGACATGCTCAAAACAACCTATCTATCTTGGTGTTATGTTGCTGTTGTTATTAACCAGACGAATCCACCGTGTTAGGAACCCTTAATCATCATTTCCTCTTCAATGCCGCATCGTCACAATGACCAAAAGCTAAATTACGCGGTGAAACTTGACATGATGAAAAGGATTTTTACAAATGAGTTCAGACTGCTAATGGACTCATGTGTGTATGTGTGTATGTATGTATGTATGTAGGTATGTGTATGGTCACTCGAATACACAACCAATGAAATGAGTAACTACCGGCTTTCCTACTGGTTACATATTATTTTACAGCTGTTGCTACTTCACTCTCTTCTTCCGTTTCCTGTTCTCCATTTTTATGGACTGTCTTTCCGTCCTACAGTTACTAGCACACAAAATGGACCTATTCATGTTTTCAATGGCTTCCTTAATTTTTCGCCCACAACTTCAATACAGTATGCAATTAAAATGAAAATGTTCTGTCGGTGTTTTAATGAAGGTGTATGGATAGCGTGGTGGTCAATTTCCGCGCGTTGTATAGCTCGCAGGGCGGAATAAACGGGACATATCGCTCACGGAATGCAACAGTGGCGCAATAAAAAAATTGCCCATTTGGAGTTAATAATATGACTGAGCTAAATATATAAAAACCCCATCTGATAAAAATGGCACCTGGTGGGATATGTTGCAACTAACAAGTATACCGGTATTGCTATATTTTGGAACTTAATCGTATTATTAATCCCCAATGACAATTTTTGGGTTGTGTCACTATTGCATTCAGTGAGCCGTATAAAATTCCTAGGAGATTAAGAACAGCATACACATTTCTAACAGGAAAACTTGAAAGAAGAGAACCACTTGGAAGATCTGGACGTAGAGGACACGAATCTATCGAAACCTATCTTACAGAAATGGGGCGGGATCGCATGAACTGCAATTGACTGGCTCAGGATAAATAACTAATCTAGTATTTAACTAAGTCACTCTCCCACTCACTAACTACCTAACTCCATTGAGCAAAGGCATTTTTGAGAAGCTATTACTGGTTTTATTGCAGGACTGACATGGGATCCGGTGAAGATGAAGACAAACAGGAAGTCTTCCAAAGTCACGTGACTAACATGGACACGTCTGCCCATTCAAAAGTTATATTGGTAAGAATGGTGTTATACATCAGCGTAGTTACACTGACCTAGATGTCTGCATGGCAGGTTTGCTGTGACCGTGAAAACAAATTTCAATCTGTACGATTATCGTCTGTGCTGTTTAACGATTTTGTACAAATTAAAAAATGTACACAACTACGAATCCATAAAAGAATAACCATTGATTGCCTTCTGGTTTATGCAAAAATGCAACTTAATGGGTTTAGGTTATTAATTATCCATTAATTTTAAGGTCACATGTGGAAGGATAAGCCGAGAATGGAGTCAGACAAGTTGCGAATACAAGTACGGAAACTAATGGCTACACAAACCTGTTCGGTTCGCATTCACAGCGCTCTAATGATAGTCACATTGCGGGTATTTCCCGACTCACAAACAAGATAAGTTCTCAACACCCCGTAGTGTTTCGAAAATACTACACGAGTTGGAAAATAAAGTCTCCGGCACGTCTAAGAAAATTTTAAAAAAAATTTCAATATGTTGCAAAATAATAAAAACAGAGTTTCTTCACCAAAATATTGCACTACGATCAGTACAGATGAGATAAGAGTAAAGAAGAAAGTATCACTTATTTTTTATGTTTTTTTGACCGTGTATCTCAGTATAATCTCAGTAATTAACCAACTTAATGCACAAAATCTTGTTTTATTATACGTTTATTGTATGCCTTTACATGTTTCGAGCACTATGTGCTCATCATCAGGAGGTCATAATTGTATTGTACAGCATCTGGTATCGTCACACTGAACATATAATGTAAATAGACACAGCACATTTTAATAAGTTTAACAACTGGATAAACATAACCTCTACATGACATAACATGTTTACAGTAAGTAATACACAGTAATCACACCCGAAAAATTCACACATAAATTTCACTACTATTTGCTCATATTTACAGAATTGTATTTTAGTAATTTTAGACCACTCACTTGTGTCAGTGTGATGATACCAAATGCTGTATAATACAATTTTGACCTCCTGATGATGAGCACAACAGTGCTCGAAACATGTAGAGTAATATAATAAACTTATTACAAAACAAGATTTTGTGCATTAAGTTGGTTAATTACTAAGATTAACGGATCAGTTACGTTGTGTTGACAAAATAACTGAAATACATACCAAATAACAAAAAATAAGATTAAACATGGCTGCATCACTTCTCCTACGGCATCTCCCAGAACAATTACAGCAGTAACATTTTCGAGACAGGAAACAATAAATACAACCTAGAAATCTGTCTGCCAGAAATTACCGTTGCTGAAGAATCCCAACTTCGTTGCTTGTGGGTCGAGCCCCGGTCGACCGCAGATTCCCCAACAGTGCCAGACAAAATTTCGTATTAACTCTCAGGCCGAGACTGATTTTAGAATACGTTCACTCTAGCACGCCGATCGACCGTACACTACCCCACCACTCACAAGGCAACACACTGAGAAAAGAAGAGGGACCAAGACTAAGGGTACAGTTGGATGGTACAGGGCGAGGTCGAGATTAAGGGTACGGATTAGGAGACAGGCCGGCATGGCGCAATATAGAAATGTAGTTCGCAAGAAAAAAAATTGATAACATTTTGCAATAGTTTGCGTTAAATTTTGGCCTTAACTTCGATTGGACATGAGTGGAATTGTCGTCGAGGAGTGGCTGTATTGTGCAGTTAAATGGCGTCAATGGGGTAGTCTTTATTGGCGTTCTGTTACAAGAAAACATAAAATTCCATAAGAGTTCTCCAAAATAGTGAACGCAGTCACTCTAAGGCTATCAAGGAATGTAATAAGTTGATGGCATATACATGCTAGACAAAACATAGTCCGCCGTACTTGGTACCTGTTGCCAATTATAGCTGTAACAAAGCACTTCGTAAGTATAATATCATATTGCAAAGTTATTTAAAACAGCTGAATTAAATTGTTCTTCATCAAATTTGGCCTCTCAAGGGGAGGGGGGGGGGGAAGGATCAGAAACGTAACGCCACATACAATTCCAGTGATGGTTCATTCAAGACAGCACATTGTTACAACACGAAACGGCGGCAAACCAACTTTGTTATCATCCTGTAGAAGACTCATCTGCTGTGTAAACGTACGTACAGGACGGACCTGGCTCTAGCAGCAGCAGCGGGTATTTTATATTGTGTTATTTAGATTTCAGATTTATTTACTTCAAACTTCTATCCTGCCTGCCCGAGAACATTTCGTTGGATTCCTATCTAATTTTAAGTGCACAAACTTTCCAGTACACGCATTTCCTCTTCCGTGTAACTCTACAAGTTGTCTCAAATACATGGTAAAGCAGGGTCTCCTCTACCTTACATGAAGTTGCTGTACCTGCTTCAAGGAGCGTCATCCGCGTTGTGTTTGTTAGAACCTAAGGTAATAATTCTATAAGGACATAGCAGTCATAACACAACTGTATTATCAGGTGTATATAACTTATCGACATCAACTACATGTTTCGGCCAATGATGCTGTGGCCATCATCTGGTTGGTTACAATTTTATCAGAGAAGCTATATCGCTTCTCTGATAAAGCTGTATCCTATCTGATGATGGCCACAGCAGCATTGGCCGAAACATGTAGTTGAAGTATGTAAGTCATACACCTGATAATATAGCTGTGTTATGACTGCTAGGTCCTTATACAATTATTACCTAAGGTTGCTGTACCTATCCAAACCACAGAGGCAGTGAAGGTACAGTTCCTCCATTTCTTTGTCTCAGCACTTGACGGAGGCGAGTGGCCAGCTTCAGGCGCCGGGCGCATTACCCGCGGGAAAGAACTCCAGTACCCACTGGGTACGCTCCAGAGCCGATCTGCACAGCTATGGAGAAAACAGAATTCTCCTACCTCTGCCAGGCTTCTAACTTATATGCTTAAACAAATGCAAACCCTTTCATGTCTTCCAAACTGGGCAAGATCGTGACTATGCAGATGTAAACTAGGAAGGTATCCGGAACGGATAATATTTAATATATTTCTATCGTTATCTCTGACACATCACCAACGGAAAAATTAATTCATAAGAACGAACCGATAACAAAGTTGGTAATTATATTTTTATGCGGTAGGTATGTATTGACCAATACTGTTACCTATCTGTGAGGTAAAGGTAAATCAATCCCACTACAGGCCTGTACAGGCTCTGAGGGTTCCAGGAGGTTGACGCTCCCAGATTTCATGACAATCGGCACATGAAGTTGGTAAGGCTGTCAGCCCTAGGCACCCCCCAGGAAATATTCCTGGTACTCATTTCTGCTAGATGCTGTCAACCCCAGGGCCATAGTGCGGCCGGAATGATTATGTCAATGAAAAATTCCAATGATACCATCGGGAATCGAACCCGCGACATTCTATTTATGTATCTGTAATTAACTGTTTCTAGACATAAAATGTGTTCGAATCCGATGTCGAATGATTGTACCAACACAAATATGAGAATAATGCAAAAAAGATCTCCATTTGTATACTGCACTGAAGTGGTACTGATTTTTTCCAGAACTGTGTGAATGGTGGACTCATGTCGCAAATATATTATACACTGTCCATTACATTTGGCCTTCATATGTACCAAGATTACTGTACTCCCACTTATCTATAATTTCCTTAGATTCAGATGTGAAAGCGGTAGCTGTAGGTTTAGGAGTAAGTACTAAATTTATAAGTTAACACTGCAATTTCACCGAGTTTCCGCACAATATTCGGGAGTACTGTATTTTCGTTACTACTTGCAGGTACGGCAATGGGTGCGAACCAACCTCCTTCTCGCACTCACTATTGGCGGGGTTGTGGTCGGTGTGATAATTGGGTTCCTGGGTCGCCTCGCCCAGTTTTCGGACGAATCCATTATGCTCGTGTCTTTCCCTGGAGAAATCCTCATGAGACTTCTCAAAATGTTCATCCTTCCTCTCATCATCTCTTCACTTGTCTCAGGTAATCTTCACAAGCAGCACCTGATCATGAAGCTCTCAAGGGCGAGCTCTCAGATTTGCAAAAAATGACTTGTTAGCTTCATGTCTGTCTGACCATAAGTCAACATGGAAAAACTCGACTCTCACTTGGGGGATCTGATATTGGGAAGGGTAGAAAAAACTGTCGGGGAAAATTAAAAGTTAGGTGCAATAGGACTAAAAATATCGCGAGATTTACAGGAACACCTAAGCACATTTATGACAATATCTCGCTCAATTATTTCTGAATGCAGAAGATTTTCAGACAAAAGTTGCAGAGAAAGTCAAAACACAATTCACGTCACACACACACACACACACACACACACACACACACAAACACATATATATATTTATTTATTTAAAATTTTGTTGTTTACGAGATAAAAAGGTAAAGGCACAGTGTTCCCGTTACCGGCCCGGTGTGGCCCAGAGTGTGGGTAGAGGTATAGCTCTACTCTTCCATGACTGCGGCACTAGAAGGTGGTGTGAGTGGTCAGCAGCACGCCCCGGCCGCACTTTACCCCCGGGAAAGACCTGTTGTTTACGAGATAATATTAAAAAAAAAAGGCACAGTCAGACAAGCCATAGGTGACCGAACATACTGCGGCACAACAAAATCAGATTTGCATTACAGGCAGTTAACATTTTCGTGACTGATAATCCAGGCAAATCTCCGAACGACCCATAATGATAAGTTATAAGTACATTTCATATCTTGCAATGGTGACGGGGTCTGTAAATGAGGTAAGGAACTGTCGGGTTGGTTAAAACCCGTGGAATTTATTGCCAGCCATGGCTATTCGCTTCGTAAAAAGGCCCCCGCTCCACGGAAATAGTCACAAATCTCACTCTTGTTGACTAGTATTTTGTGGATACAATTCACAGCGAATATGGTTTTCTATATTATGACAAAATGAAATTTCCCTGACAAAGAAGGCAGGATATTTATCCAAAATGGCAGTAACAACACATCAGACTTTGCGGTGTTCAGAGCCAGAAGACCGCAATACTAAACTTCAGCGCCGTCAAAACATAATAAAGCTTCATTATCCACTGACAAAACTCGCGATTTATTTGCACGAAAAAAAATCCTGCTAATTTTCAATTCCCTTCATTCTTTGCCTGCACTCTTCTCCATCACATTCCGCCACATACTTATTCTTCACTTTCATGCCACGGTAGGGATGGCGCAGTTGGACGCCAGGTCCTCCGGAAGAATGGGCTCGAGGGCCCTGCTCTATTACATCACCACCACTATCCTGGCGGCCATCGTGGGCATCTTCATGGTGCTCGTCATCCATCCAGGAGATCCCAGCATTAAGACGCGTGTAGAAGGAGGCTCCACTGACACCAAAGTGTCGACACTGGACGCCATATTAGACATAATAAGGTACGTGTAATTCATATTTACCCTGATTTGTATCGCAGGTGTAGAACGTCGAAAACAGATACACCGAACGTCGCAAGCTAGAAGGAGCATTCTTATTTTGTATTCGGGAAGTCCCAGGTTCTTATCTAGGACAAGCCTCCAACTACTATGACTGAGCCTCTGAATTGTGCCATCCCCGTTGTGTAATATAAACTAGCAAGCAGGTATGAAGCATACATTAATGTATTATAAAGCAGTTCACCCACACACTTAATATAGATACACTATACTCAAGCAAAGGCCATGATGTTGAGATCTCCTCATCAAACAAGCAGCCACACAATTATGTAAATAATCTTAAGTGTGTCGAATGACAAAGACGTGATGATGGCCACTACCGGCCGAAACTTGTAGTCTTTTGACCTAAAATATAACATCTAATTAAACAAGAGTTGTGTTACTGACTTCATACCTACTTGCTACTATGGATGAGCCTTCCCGTAGTTTTCCACAGTCTTGTCAGTCATAAGTCAGTACTTTCCTTCCTCGTCCAAATCATCAATCATTCAAAGCTATACAACCTGAGCCACCTACAGCGCCGCCACTTAAGCCATAAATAAATTAACAGACATAGCTGTGGTTATCCAACACAAAGAAGAGGAAAAGTCCAGAATAATGTTAAAAATTTATGAAAGTGAGTGAAAGGCAATGGCAAAGTTAACATTGCGATCAAGGACCTCTCCACGAACGCGTACAGCAAAGTGTTAATGCTCTTCAGGGAAATAGTCGCTTTATTCTGAGAATCATACCATACAAACAATACACTGTGAGAAAAACTGCTGAGTTCTTTAGTGCTACAGCTGGTGGAACACACAGTTACCACAGAGTGTCAAGCAGCTAAACCATACCAGATTTGAAGCTCGAAGGGTCACGTAAAAAATCCCGGGCCTTGGGTTCATCATTCGATTAACTGTTGACGCTATTCACACAAACACAATCGTTACCAGCTACTGGTGACTGTGAATGTTAAACAAACACACATTTTAGACAAAGGAAGGGTACAACTCATACCACATGCATTTATAATCTTCACGCAAAAACATGTACAGTTAATGAATAAACTTTCCTAGGCCAAATGAAACTCTTTAACTAACGTTGGCATCAACACTGAAGTAGTCCACAAAGATGCTTATCTGGCAAAGTTAGGTAAGCTCATTCACGAGGGTGTGCTTGCATACCAAAAGTGACGTAAGCTTCGCAGAGTACAACCAGCAATATGCAACGTTTCACAATTTATTTATTTCTGTAAGACGCTCTACATGTTTCAGACTGTTTTTCCGTCCATCATCAGGAGCTCAAAACTGCACATACAGCATCAGGTATGTCAGACCAATAATGCTGCTACCTGCTGCTAGCCTGGCGAGGCTAGCAGCAGGTAGCAGGATTGGTTTGACAAATACCTGACGCTGTATGTGCAGTTTTGAACTCCTGATGATGGACGGAAAACCCGTCTGAAACATGTAGAGCGTCTTACAGAAATAAACAAATTGTGAAACTTGTATCTTGTTGGTTGTACTCTGCGAATATATTAGCGATGCACGCACCTATGAATGGTAAATGACGTAAGCTTGTTGGCCTAAACACCACGGAACTGAACAATACTTAAGATCTGAAACAACCCCGTATAAAGACAGGCCTTCCGCAACGCGATTCATCAAAAAAAGTCCTGGCCAGCCAACTTTTGATCCCGACCCAAAGTTTTGCAGCCCCTGATTGACAGAGTGAGCACAGTGAGCATTTTAACAGAAAACCAAAAAAGTCAAACTGCAACGTGTTATTTTAGTTTGCATAGCATTCCGAATCATTATTAATTTAATGTTCTATTTTAATCAAAATCCAAAATATTGTGGTCTATTCAACCGACTGCATGAATTGGAATAAGGCCTGCGTCATAAGAAGCGTCTTCAGAGTAGATATAATACATCTTACTTCTTGGGCTTTTCAAATTTTAAATTAATACTGAAGTCCGATCGGGTGCCTGGATCCAGTAAAAAGATCGGCCTACTCATACAGAGTAGATCCATTGTCACGTCACACGTCATTTATACTGCTTCTTATTCTCAGTGTTTTATTTTTGATGAGCGTTGGCCATGTCAAAAGCGAGCACCCAAGGCCGTTTAGTGGCTTCAAAAATCGCCACGTATTAAGTTAAATTTTCAAACGTTTCTGACTGCCTCTGTTCTCAGCTATGCAAAAAGTGTGAAGATTTCGGTAAGTTTACAATTAGTTAGAAGAACTAAGTGGAAACTATAATATGTCGTTAGTTTTTCTTTGAGAATAACTCCCCCGTTACATCTGCATTCACACTTGAATGTTGCTGAGTACCAAATTTCTAATAAGTTGAAACTTACATATAGTAATGCAAACTGCAGTACGCCATACAGTGCGACAGAAGCACTTATGCATCAGCGGGCACACTAAATTATTTTGCCACAAGATCTCTTGGACTTCAGGGCACACTACATTAGGTGGCCCTAAAGTCTGTCTGATCTGACGACACACAGCATTTTGTGGCAGTAAGGTCACTTGGACATGAGACTTCCAAATGCTCTCACATGTATGTTACTGGCCACGGGTAATTAACAAGTTAAGAGGGCGAATGCGGTTTCGTATTCGACTTTTTTTTATGTCAGATACCACTGTTAGGTTTTAATCTTTTAAAACTTAAATATAGTCTTAGGAAACTGGGGCGCATGTATAAGTAGAGCGATATTGCAGCGTAATTGTCGTTAACCTTTAAAGGTCAGCGGTAAGTAGGGTTAAATGTACCACGTGGTGTAAGATTTATAAGCCCTGCATTTTTCTGACACACTGTAGGTATATACTTGTATATACAAGTATATACTTGTATATCACAAGCTTCTCAGCAAGCGGCTGTTTCTCAGTGCAGAAGCAATTTCATATTTTGTATACATGTAAAATAACCACTGTCATCGGGTGACAACTCAATTGCAGTTAATAAATATTATTATTATACGATATGTATGTCTCCTGTCACAGGCATTTCTTCCTGGTACTTCTCTTGAACCAGCGGTGATCCCCACCGCTCAGGCTTCAAGCTTCAC
>Ga0123354_10011610_pt1 | contig 13630 bp, 10 predicted proteins | sample TergutLab28metaG_2_FD_97872 | JGI IMG/M metagenome (GOLD analysis project Ga0123354, IMG submission 97872) | Labiotermes labralis P4 segment gut microbial communities from Petit-Saut dam, French Guiana - Lab288 P4 | ecosystem: Host-associated > Arthropoda: Insects > Digestive system > Gut ... | reverse complement strand
CAGAGCGGCCGCCGCTGGTCGGCGAAGTTAGTGCCAACTTTTGCGGATAGAGGGGTGTCACGTGGTCAGCGCAACGGGTCCCCACAGCCGTTAATCTCTGTTTTCTAGACCTGGAGCCGCTACATCGTTACTACTACTACTGGTAATAGTAGCGGTAGTTATAGTAGTAGTATTACAGTAGTAGTAGTAGCAGCAGCAGCAGTAGTGGGGCTGCCAAGTCAAAATTGTGTTTTTAACATGCCCTTCCCAACCATTGCTGGCATGGAAACGAGAGAACAGAGTAGTTTAAATCTTCATCAATATGACATTTACACAGAATCTTAGCTGAAACTGGATATAAGCTTTTGAAAATGTAACCTGCGTCAGGACCCCGACACCACACAATAAGTTTAAAATATGTACACAAAAGAAGATGCACACTAAAGGCATTAAAAAAGTTCGAAATATTCTGTCAGACCGTAACGGGTCAACAAGGTTTCATATTGGGAACAGTGTTTGTTCCTGAATAACTAATAAATATGTAGTGACAGTCAACACAACTGAAGTATGTGTATTTTGTTATATTATATTCAAAGGCATATTGTATGCCAATTCAGACCAAAAGCGAGATGCTAGAAACGGTTCAGACAACCAGACGTTAGACAAAGCAAGGGACCAGCTCTGGTTCAGACAACTGCCAATAATTAAACTGCAGGTCCCATGTGCCATTGGTCTACCAGACATCAATCAATAATCCTTGAAGCCATGTTTCCGAACATGTCGTTGGAGATACTGTTTAGCAATAATTCACGGTCCACCCACGATTTTGTTAACTCTTGTAGGTTGTGACAGCAGCCATTACATCTTATTTCTATCATGTCCTGTCAGCGTCACTCTCCACTACAGATTACGGAACTCGTACCGTCTGAGGTCTCTAATCTCGATGTTTGTCGTGGATCTGACACAAAAATATTGGATATAATTTTGTATACAAATGACACGCTTTCGCTCCATGATCAAATTTTGTTTCCACACAAGTGAAGCAAAAATAACTACTCGAAATGGCGAATTCAGTACAAAATGTAGCATTTAAAAGACCTCAATACAATAGATACTCAGCCTCTAACAGAAATGAGTACCAGCAATATTTCATGGGGGTAACAGAGGCCGGTGCGTAGGGCTGACAACCTTACTAACATCCTGGGCCATTGTCACGCAGTCTGGGAACCTTGACTTCCTGGAACCCTATGGGCACCTCGGGCCTGTAATGGGACTGATTTACCAATACAACAGATTGTATCCCGTGGGTAATGGGTATTGTTTCACCTCTCGATATGAAGTTTACGGTATGTCCCAGCGTGCAGCTTGGTAGATACGTGCAAAGCTTCGGAGGAATATGCCTCCTCCATCTCCAAGGCATAACATCTTTCTTGATCTCCACATCATGAAGAATGGGACAACAAGTCCCTCGAAACATTCAGCACCTATATACTAAACTACGCGGCGTCGTAAGCCATCAAACCGATATCTTTATCTCTTAAGGTGTGTAACTGATGTTCATTCCACCTCGAAGTGGGAACAATAGACTGAATAACTCGGCGACGTTCATACTTCTAAATGCATTGATGCGGTGATCACTCATAATATATATATATATATATATATATATACTGTCTCTCTGGAATGCCTATGAAGGTAAATGTATTTCTAAAACGAACTGCACTAATTCTGGGTTAGAATTGGGGATATAACAGCAACGTTAACATAATAATAATAGTAATAATAATAATAATAATGTTGGTTTAAAGTATATGTGTTTTAATATAATAAAACTCGCATGCTTCATACTAACCCGACTGCTTCTTTGATCTGTTTCCATATACAGTAGCTATATTCTGCATAAACTTCAGTCTTTTAAAACTCGATTCTACGTTCAAGACATAAGCCATTTATGCTTGCGTGAATTCCAATAGCGAGATGAACAGCAAACACAATTGGGTTTCGGTCCGCAGTGTGTAGAGATTACTTATTGCCCGGGCAGTCAGCGTTGCACACTGCCGCCATGTTGCTATGGTAACAGCACACCATCCTTCGGGACTTGCCTCTGAATAAGCTTTGGGAAGGAGCGCGAGCATCAGAAATGCCCTGTGACATGGTCACGAAGCTTCCTTGAAAAAGGAAACGCGACTCCGTTGCTTATAACACTGACATTGCGCACAGCCTACGTATGAAGCTGAAAACAATAATTCGCGATCGAACGGACAGTAGGGTACTAGAGGTATGCGCGGGTACAGACTTTATAATTTACCTGGCTAGCCCGAAGAATATTCGGTCTGTCTCCAGAGTTCACCCTCACATGCGTTGCCTGTAACTGACTGAAGACCGACAGCCTTACTTTCTGGCCCGAACGATGCCCGCAGTTTTTACAATCTGTCATAATTACCGTCTCGTGTATAATATTCTTCTTCAACGCATAAATGTCAGTAAACATGAATGACTATTCTAACGAATATTTGAAATTAATTTGCCGTTGGACGATTACTGGACGCCAAATTTGTAAGGTGTTATCCCGAACTATTTATGGGAAAGGGAACCTACGGAAACCCGAGGGTAAAGTCGGTGAGATCTGTTTTCGGAGCTTGGCTGAATCCACTTTTCCATGCTGAAGAACAAAACGCACTGTTCGTAACTTATAAATGAATCATATTGAATGCACTTCCGACAGAAACCATCCTACAAGCGTCATTTACCACATGTTGTTGTACAGAAATAGAGCGATTCACTAAAGAGCAGAAACGTGTAGCTGAAGCATAAACATGTCTTAATTAATAAACAGTGTTGTGACGAATGTGATTTTTAAACATTTATTATTAAACAATAACACTGAACACCGGTATGGAGGCCTACCACAAAACAATAAAAAATAAATCCACATACCTCATCGAACGTAATGCAATCGCTGTACAGGTCTATTACTGTCCCTGAGGGTTCCAGGAGTATGAGGCTCACAGATTTCGAGAAAATCGAAACAAGAAAGTTGTCAGTCCTATGTAGCGGCTGCCTTTACCCCCAGGAAATGCTCCTGGTACTCTTTTCTGTTACAGGCTGAGTAGACCCCAGGGACATAGTGCGGCCGGAAGGATTATGTCAATGGAAGCATCGGAAATTAAACCTGTGATCTTCCAGCTTGTAGCTCAGTGCCTCAACCAACTGCGCCGTCGCCTGCACTCCATACGTAATTGGACTGATTAAGAGTGAAAGCCGAATACAGACTTTGAGAACCTGACATGTTAGCATAACATAAAAACAAGACCTCAACATAAGACAAAAATTTCGTCAAAGATCTGTTGCAAAAACGCAAAATTGTACGTACAGAGGGTTGACACTTAATGTTCATACTAAATTTCATTAAAACCCAACAACAGGTTCAGAAGTCACTTCGAGGTTGACAACTGATCAAAATAATATTTTAAGCTTTAATCTTTACAAAATAAGGCCGATATAAAAAGTTTTGAAGTTTCGATTGCGGTGTACAAAACTGTTCTAGGTAAATATCTTTTTTTCATTCATGATTACTTTCATAAAATATTCAGCACCTAGCAGGAATACGCGTCACTGGGTTGGAAAAATAGTCAAAATGTAAGAGCTGACATCAATTGGAGTGGAAAATGAAGGTCCCTTGAAATTAGCAGAATTTTAAGCACTGCTCAATGTGCTGTGTTTGTACGAAGTCGGGAGAAACAGCGAAATCTTTTTAAATGAATTACGATCCTCAAAAGAGGAACGAAAAGTGCCTACAGCGGGAGAAGTTCAAGACCAGCGGTCTAAAAGTTCGTAACACAACTTAGGCTGCGTTACCGACAGGCAGTCCTGCAGCTCACTGAGACTCATTGCATACATTTACGCAAATCACAATATATTTACTGCTAACGATTCAAGTCTTCTGGGATGTTACGGCAAGTCGAATGGTGGTTTTCGACGTTTCGGAGGAGCGTACTGCCTCCATCTTCATGTCTGCCAGACAAAGAACAAATCTCGGACCGAAAGGCAGTAAACATACACCAGTCGGCATGCTGCATAAACAAACACTACTTTAATTTTCATTTAAAAATTCAACAGTGAGAATCTGAAACCACGCATCTTTATTGTTGCAAATAACAGCAAACCTCAAAAGAAATGTTTCCGTGACCACAGAAACTTACGACACCACAGTTAGAAGTAGCGCCATTCCTATCCAGTCCAAGCTCAACTATGTCCAAGTTAATAATTTAAATCTTTATCGTTGCACCGTGCTTTTTGTAGTTTATTTAAGTAACACACCAACAAATGCACATATATAGTCTTTAATCATCTAAAATTTAAGTGTTTTAATGTAAATTTTAGATTATTAAAGACTATATATGTGCATTTGTTGGTGTGTTACTTAAATAAATTAGCAATTAAAAATTCTCTCTCATCCTCTCCAGATGAGACACTTCTGGATAACCCTGAATGATGAGAGATGGGAGTTTCTCACAGAGGTGCTGATAAGGACTCAAATCCTCTGGGATACTATGCAGTGAAAACAGCTACACAGTTACCGATAATTCGGTGGCGCTTTCTGCCCCCATCTTCGAGTCCAAGATGTCCAAGAAGATCAGCCTATACGGCGTCAATAAAAATACTCGCATCTCAAATTCCAGTCTTCTGGCAAATGAATAACGTCAGGGGGGGAAAAGTTATTAACGGAGACATTTGTCGAGAACATTCATAGCATCCGCAGATAGAACAGTCAAACTCATGCGATGGAGATTTAGCATACGTACCAAGAAAATGTGCAGTACTAACTACAACGCAGTCTCGTCGCTTCTTCAACACACTTGTAGCTATCACGAAGAACCAGGCCATTCTAACTAACACTACATGAGCTGACGTTGCGTTAATACAGAATTTGTTCGGCATGAAACATGTATCATTTCGAACACTCAGTGCACGAATGCAGTGCGGGTAGGGGGGCACTTGCTCTTGACGGACAGACTGAGCTGGTTTAGACAACAGGGACGCGTAGAACACCCATTCGGAAGGAATTTTGACCTAAGAAGAATTCCGGTAAGGAGAGGCTTTCCCGGCTTCTCATTTGCTTCCATCGGTTTTTTTTTTCATGTGTGTATTTGTCAGAACGGGACTATCAAATAAGCCACAATCGGCTTTCTGTTACATCCACTAAGATTCATCGCACATTCACATGACGCCACATACCACCACCTCCTACTCCCTTCACAACCAAAATGCAAAACGAAAAGTGCAGTAGCCTAGGAAACACGACAGTCCTACAACATGTAATTACGTATCGGTATAAAAATACACTTTGGTAAATTATCGTTTTTAATGTAAACAGAAGGAACGACAAATCCTCTCCTCTGCCCGTTTGCTACGTACAGAGTGTAAAGAATATCTACAGGTACCTTTCTTAGGCGAACGTTACTTTCCGTGCATACAGCAAGGCTGACATAATTCTCCGTTCCCGAATGTTACAGGAACACGCGAATTTGCAAAAGTCTCCAATAAGGATATTTCATGCTCATAAACACGAAGAGAGGGTGACGTCATATTCTTGACAAATGTCAGGGGCAAGTACTCTAGACGCAATCACTCAATTTCGAGGTTCTGCTGCAGTTAACGTCCGATAATTCTTACAATGCCAAGCACTGAAGGGGACGTACAGTACGTGTACCTTAGCAGTGTTACTTTTCATTCTAATCACGGGTCAGCACAGTACTAGTGACCCGAAGGAATCAAAACCACGTGCCAAAGAAAGAGGTCAGAACTTCCGTCTTCCACAAAAGAAGTTTTTGAAAGGCGGTTCTATCCACGAGTGCAGATGACTTGTGGACAGGTTTGTTCAGAATTCAGCACAAACCCTCATTGCCCTGTAAGCATTCCACGTACCCTACAGTTTGAAAGTCACATAAAACATCTCTTCCTTTACTTTCATGGGTTTCGAATAAATGAGAACCTTCCCTCCAAAGAGGGGGGGGGGGAGGGTGTGCATATACACAAACACACAACAAACACATATTAGCACGTTTATGTTTTTCGTACCGCGCACTGTGACATAATTATGTAACGCAAACAAACAAATGCACACTTTTTAAATTGACGTTATTAATTTAAAAAGTGCCATTTGTTGGTTTACGTTATTTAACATATTAGCACAAACTAATTTAAAAGCAAGACACCAGCAGAGCATCTTTATCTGATTTATTTGCAGTACGTACAGCAAGGACTGCATGGAATTAAACCCTCATAGCAACGTTCAAGGCACATACAAACACCGAACAAAACTTGCGGACTATTTTAAAGGAACATAGAAACGAGTCTCGTGCCGTCGCCATTCATTAACACTTGGATCATCGAAACGTCCATCTGAATGTCCATACGAATCGAATTTAAAAAAAAGACCTAGCAAGTCTCTGAACACGTAACTTATCCACACTGAGAAATTTTATTTAATCCTTAGCAAAATGACAGCGGCACCAACACCGAGTATTCACTGTGGGATATGTCCTTCACGTCAGGGCATCGTAACCATAAGGATTCATGGTCGAATATAAGTCAGTTACGAGTCCGGACAATAAACTCATTCACAGCTCTCAGCTTACAAACTTCTACCTGTTAATGATGTACTTAGGTTTGTAAGATGTACAGCGTCAGCCGACAGGGGCAGGTTTTCGTGTGTAAGGTATGCTTCATATTTCGAGCGATTTTCGCTAGCAGCAAACTGCTGTGAGAAGTGCTGAATGATTTTCAAGTCTGAATCTGCCACGCTGTCCACGCTTCTGAACACACTAGGTCGCTGTCATGATTTCATACGACTTCTGCCTGTTTTGCGTTTGTCTTGGCTGTGAATTCGTCAAGTGCAGAGAATCTACATGAGCGGTGGATCTTTCATACTCTGAGTGTGGGGTGTTTCATGTTGCTCCCAGAACTAAGTTTTATACCACCTGCACCTGCTGAACAGCGCCGACGGTCACTTACAACTATACCGGACAGGCTAAGTTTTGATTACCCGAATTACAGCCCTCTAAAAGGACAGTCTGCTTACTCTGAAATGGTAATATAGCCGAATATATGTGACGAAGGCCTTACCGTCTACATTTTCACCCGGGCCTTGAACTTAATCCTTTTGGCTAGCATGACGCCGACATATTTAATACTTTTGACATAGACTTGTCTATGTCCATAAATAGTTAGATTAAATATAGGCGATTTCCACATCCCGTAGAACACTTTTGTCTGTGTTTCGTTCCATCCTGAGTATCGGCGTTGCATGCAGGCAGGTGTTCACGTTCAACGCTATGTCAACCTTCGCGTCCCAAGAAAACAGGGCGGTGTAATCATCAAATAATGCAACATCAACCCCTGGGTATGTCGAAGTATATACCAAGCATATAGGGGTGGGGCAAGGCAAAACCTTGTGGTACTTTGGTTTTGATTTCTTGAGGGGTAGACAATGGTCACTCTATCTGAAATGGGAAAATACGATTCAGTGGATAGGTGCTGGTTGGATGGCTCCAACAGTCGGGAAAGGTCATTTCATCAGTTTATACATATGTGTACGTGTACCACATTCATGAAGTGCATATAACCTACACAAACTGAGTTCGCACATCCAAGAATACTCCGTCTGCAGTACAAACACGAGCAAGTTAACGCTATTTACGAAAATACTCGCTGCTCACTGTGGGCAACATAAGAAACACGCACACATGCACACACATACACACACACACACACACACACACAGTGCAGAAAAATGCAGATTTCCTGCGTCTACGGCACCGAACACATATTAAAGGCAAAGCACAGCACATTTATTACACGACAATTGTTTTGAGTGACAGCCTAACAGTGCATAAATCTCTAAGCGGTGACTGCCATGACTCGAAATGATTAACAGCACAACAGCGATGACAAGCGACAAATCGATCTTCATGTGCTGTGGAAATTGAATATGAAGAGCATATCTCAGCAAGCATCAACTCAGCAACATGCAGCACACATCACACGTAACGAATTTTAAATACGCAAGGCTAAAATGTATGCGTATTGAAGGCTGAACGTTTGCGCCCGCACGGGTGTTCTGTGTACGCATGTATGTATTTGTATGTATGTGTGCGTATATGTGGCATATTTGGTTTGCGGGTGTAGCCTACTGACGTACGTACTTTGGTGAATTCAAGCCTCGGTACAGCAGACTTACATGGTGTGTACAAAGTTGTCAAATGTACAGATAATCACAATTAGCAATGGTCTTCTGGGTTATTACACGATGTAGGTAAGGCGTGTTGCGACGTTTCGGATGAACGTTCTGCCTCCATCTTCAAGGAAAATAAATTTGGTTCAGGAGAATGTTGATGTGAAAGGGAGGAAGATGTGTCGATTATACAGCAAGGTTGTCAGGGTTGTGGAGAATCAAGATGTACGGTACGGGAACAGGAAACAGACTTTGTGTACGACCACCCTGAAAAAGGAGGTAGCATGCTACTCGATATGTCATGTGTCAATTTATTATCCTGTAAGGTGTAAGAACCCAAAAGACCGTCATTTGAAGAACAGCAGCAGTAAAAACCTTAAAAATGCATGACCTGAATACTTAGGTCTACGTTACTATCTGTTACCAATCAGGCTAATGCAGCGGTATTCGGTTGGCACTCAGTTCCAAACTAGGCCATTACACGCGCTGTCTGTCTATCCTCAGTCCTCTTAGGCAAATGCTCAGACAGTACCGCGAGTACGCTAGTCCAGTTCCTTCCAAATCCTTTCCATTCGGTCATTGACCCACGGCTCAACTACCAACGTCACTGTACAGCCCACTACCCCAACAGCTCGATAAAATACACCACAAGAATACTACCGACTGTCCTCGAGAGACACATTCCCATAATTTTCCCCATATTTCCACGTGACTGCAGCAAGTAAATGGAATTTTGCCTAGCCTGCTACACACAACAGCAATTTGGAAATGTCTAGTCAGGCGTGGAAGACCGGACATGCGGACAACTAGGGAAACTTCAAACGGAATAACCAGTCTACGGCCCAACGTACGTAACAGAGGCTCCTCGACCGTAAGGTTTGGTTTTTGGGGTTATTTAAGGACATTAATATCAATACAGGCATGGAGCCCCTATCAACAGCAAGGATACCGAAGATGTACGAGACGCGAACAATCGTGACAACACACACACACACACAACAGACCACAACTACATTACAAATATATGGATCTGACACACAGGAAATATATCAGCTATAAGCATACAAGAATGGCCATTCACGAATGTCAGTGTAAAAAATGATTAAAAACCGTCCACACTTCATCCTTTATATTGATACGTTGTATATAACATAATGGGATGTTCAACTTAAAATCTGTCTAAAGAAGTGTCCAGAATCGAAGTCGTTCTTCATCTTAAACCACAAAAATCTAAGATTCTGTAGACAAAATGTGCAACACAATTTTATGAGTTCATAATATTCCTTACGTTACAAACATAACAATGTTGTCATGTCTATAAAGCTACACTTTGTTCACTCGGACAGACAAATCTACATAGCCGTTCGATAAGAACGCCGGTATCGCAATATTGGTAAGCAGAAGTTGGCCCAAACACAGAAAAATCTTTTCTTAAACGCTTTCAGATTAAAATAATGGCACTCGTAAAGCGACCAAGGTCCTTGTAACGATCTCATATAACATCCGTCTCAGCGGTGTTCGACTTTATTGCAGATCGTGTGGTGCCAACGGATGTCAACTATTCTAAAGCCCACCCGCATTATTTCAGATTTCCTTCGACACGAACTGGACAACAGCAACTTACAGTCTCTTCCACTGCACATTTTGTACTTTACAGCCTCATATTTATGTACTTTTAAACACCTGACAAGAACAGTTCGAACAGAAATTATTGGTATACGAAATGAATGTTCTATAAACCTCGTAGCATAAATGTTGATCTTAGCAATTGACCAACTTAATGCACAAATTCTTGTCCGGTACGCATCTGCGCACCGGACGGCCACCTACAGAGTGTGACGATACCAGATGCTGTATAATACAATTTTACCTCCTGATGATGAGCACAACAGTGCTGGAAACATGTAGAGGACTATAATAAACTTATAAAACAAGAATTTGTGCATTAAGTTGGTCAATTGCTAAGATTATACTGAGATGTACGGTCAGCAAAACATGAAAATAAATGTTGATGCATTATGTTTTATACACTAACGGATGCTCCAAGTTAATGCTGTGGTTAAAAGCAAAAAATAATAAGAGAAAATAAACAGACTTCTGAAGTCAGTTTAATACATGAACAAAGGTAGATATGCTTGAAAATTACTTTCCAGATGGAACACGCGAAATGATGTTAAAATTCTAAAGGTGTATATCCTGTTTCAGCGAGCCTTAGAAATGAGTCGCTAATTTAAACAAGTACTGCCCTTCATTCGATTAGTGATATCGATACTGTATACATCGACTGGTCCAGTTTCGTAAACTAGGAATGAACATATAAGATATCCACAAGTTTATTCCTGACTGCACAACTCCTGTTTAAAGCTCGTACATTTATCGGCTGCAATCTGCAGTCATCTTCAGGGAGCTACAACTATTCAAGACAAGTACAGTGTGCTATACAGGTTGTCACATATCAGTGGAAAAAATATTTATAAACATAAGTGTCACTATATATATATATATATATATATATGGAATGTACCGTTTCGTCGACCTCGGCCGGTACATCACGGAGAATATGGTCTCTTCCAAATCTTATTTTAAGACTGTCAACTGTTTCTTCGTCCTCAACTAGAGTCTCTCAGGGGTCACACTGTGCGTCTAATATAAATATCAATCTCGTAAATGTACACATGAAAACCTTCATATAAATGTTTTACTTTTACGATATTGGCCAAAGAGGCAATGTGCCAACAAATTTAACTAATGTTCCCCAATATAAAATTTCACGAAAAACCGTCCATTGGAAGCCGAGTTTTTCCGCCGATGGACAAACAGAGTCATACATGACGAAGCTGAGGACAATGGTACAACTTAGTAATAAGCAGAACTCTTAACTTTACGTGAACACAAACGTAGGTAGTGTAAGTCTATTTCGCTTTACAAAGCATTAGACACTTCAACTCGTGTATACTTCATAATTTGATACAGTTTCCCTCCTGACTAGGACCATTCACAGGTCGAACCGCGTCGGGGAGGAGTTGCGTTTTTATTTGACATACATACAAAATATCTTGCGTCTGATGGTTTTATTGTACTTCACTGTAAGGCTACATATTACGAACACTTATGGTGTAATAAGAAGTTATACGTTCTAAGCCCTCGGGACCCTACAATACGAAACGTCAACCACGAGTGCCATTACTTAATTTTATAGTCCATTAGGCAAAGCAAGAACTTTAATTCTTGTTATAGGTCATTAGGCGAAGCAAGAAGCTTGACCTTCAAAACTTTCATTTCACAAAATAGGAAAAGTTTTGAAAGCCAAGTTTCTTGTTTCACAAACACATACACACACACACAAACATACACAAAAAATGGCCTATAGCTAGACAGAAGACTTGACGTTGGCAACCACAAACGGAAGAAAGTAATACTTACAAAAGATTTGAAGTGTAAGGGTAATTTTTGCGCGTGAGTAATGTCGCCGCCTTTATCAAGAACGAAGAATTTAGATCCCTAAAAGGCGACATGGCTGTGACAGCAGTTTAAGATCGCATTCCGGCATTCTCCTAGAAGTAAAAGCACGAAAGACATGCTGGGGATAGCCGATATACAACCTGCTGTGATTCAGGTAAAAAAAAAAACCGCTCGGTAGCAGTGGCTACCAGACTAGGAACCGACTGTGCACCCAAGACTGTATTGCAGAGCATCGTATGATATTGTAGGAAGTGGCGAGATCGTACGCGGAAGGGTTACACCACGACTTGCCCACAGAAAGCGAGGAGACTCCCCAGAATAACTATTCGAGATATATTTTTGCTGTAAGGTACTTTTCTGTAAATATACTGGCGACCACTCACCTGCAGATAGCGTAACAGCCAACAGCCGAAACCCAATAACATACCAATATACCTGAGACAACGTCCTACACAGTAAATCATCCAGCGGCACAAATTATCAATCCTGCTAGCCAAATGTCACACATTCTTTCATTTCAACGCATTTAGTAGACCCACTAATGAAAGTAGTTAAGAATCATGGACTAATTTTCCCGAAGTAGAACAAATTTACCAATGTGAAATGTGATGAAATAGCAGCAATAGTATCGATGATAGACAGGCACAGTGGCAATAAAAATCTACAAAGTATTAATCTTATAATAAAACCAACCAGATGCACTAATTTCTCAAATTTATTTTTGGAATAAAATTCTACATGTTTCGGACAGTTCCTCTGTCCATCATCAGGAGTTTTTCGCTGTACACACAACAATGGTATGTCATACAGGTTTGCTGACAGCTTGCGAGCAGGATCAAGACGGAACTGCAGTACAGTAGTAGTTCTAGCAATGATGTCAAACTAAAAAAATATACAATTCAAGCGTAAACTATTATATGAAGCTATTTCGTACTACAGACAGCAACTGTGTGGTGTTAGGATACGGATGTAGAGCGAAGGGAGACTGGGTAGGAATAGTCGATAACCCTACACACACGAAGTTAGGAAGCAAATAACCGAACCCAAGCAATGTTTAGCACAAAACCGCACACACATATAGTATGATTGTGAAAGACAGTAGTTAAATAAGCCCCAGCACACATTACGACTTCAACATGGGTCGGAAGCTTCTGACACTTAACGAAGTTCGACCTGTGTGGTACAGGATTAAGGCCTAACTAGGCCTAGGATAGCCTAAATGTCGTTTTCTAGGTTACAAATTCAAGTGTTTAAACACAAATAATTCGGATCGTTTAATGCGGGTTCGGAAGGTCGAAACTTTGATGATCGACGGTGCGCAATAATAACCTCGTATACCAGGACGGTGCATTGATGAGAGACGGAACATGTACCCTAACATGAGGGATATTGACCTGCAATAAGGAAAAATAAAAGGTACGTCTGACCGACATAACAATTCCAGAAGTTGTAATGTTACAAACCTAAGCAGAAGAATATATATATATACACACACACACACACACACACACACACAATGTATCTAGCCTGACTAGTAATACAATTTATATGTCAAGTCTGGAAAACGCGACATTTCTTCTTCTTCTTCTTCTCCTCCTCCTTCTTATTTTTCTTCTTCTTAAGAACTACAGACCTTTGTTGACCTACAAACCTCATGAACTCCTTCTTGTCTCTCATCACTGTAGGCCAATTTATTCCCATTATCTTCAGATCTTCTTTAAAGCCATCCGTCCTTAGAAGGAATAATTACTACGTATAAGAACTATGAAGAATTTACCACGTCTTGGTATAACGTCTTCAAGAATCAGAGCCCGGAAAAGCTCGCCATCAAACAAAATCTTTACTTTTGCATATGCAGGCCAACAGCATCACACGACTTGTGAAAAAAAAAAGACACTGTATTAGACTCAAACGTGTAAAATAGCCAATAATAATAATAATAATAATAATAAT
>Ga0123354_10011608_pt1 | contig 13630 bp, 9 predicted proteins | sample TergutLab28metaG_2_FD_97872 | JGI IMG/M metagenome (GOLD analysis project Ga0123354, IMG submission 97872) | Labiotermes labralis P4 segment gut microbial communities from Petit-Saut dam, French Guiana - Lab288 P4 | ecosystem: Host-associated > Arthropoda: Insects > Digestive system > Gut ... | reverse complement strand
TTCCCCGCATTTCACGGAACCCGAAGGTTCATTACCGCACTCACAAGCGTCCGCCACCTGTCCCTATCCTGGGCCAGCCCAATCCAGTCCATATACCCACATCCCACCTTCTGGAGATCCATCTGAATATTACTCGAAATTTGTAAACTCATAAGCAGCAGGAACCTTCAAAACAGCATAATGCTAAACCATTATCTCCTGCATGTGAAGTGCATGATCCTCACGCTTGATTGCGAATTATTACTGTATATTTACTTGCATGCATTCAACAATAAGAAGACCTAAACATCATCAAATTGGAGTTAAATTTAAGGGGGGGGGGAGAACTGGTAAAGTGATACATTTGGAACACAACTATGTATGGTGCTGAAAATTGGACACTTTGGGAAGTAGATCAGAAATATCTGGAATGTTTTGAAATGTGGTGCTGGAGAAGGATGGAAAAGTCCAACTGGACGTATGGTGTGAGAAAGAAGGAGTACTACAAAGAGTCAAGGAGTAGAGGAATATCGTACAAACAGTAAAAATGAGGGACGCTACATGGATTGGTCACACCTTGCATAGGAACTGCCTTTAAAAAAGGCGTTATTAAAGGAAAGATGGAATGAATTATAAATCGAGAGAGGAAGCACTATATTGCACTTAGTGGAAAACTCACTCGAAAAGAGACTATGAAATGAAAGAACGAATTTACTTTCATAAATTCTGCGAAGTATAATTACCTTTCTCTTAAATTCTAGGAGAATATACAGGATCCACTCTGCAATATCGTATGTTTTCTTTTTATCGTAACATTTTAGAAATACCAGAGATCAAGACTCCCTTCTTAATCATTAACGATACAAAGAAGTACAGAAGTTTACTCCTGGTTGAATATATTTATAAAATAACCATCTCTCTTGCTTCGTGTTCATGAAGTCTTCCTGGATCCAGAGACTTCACATCCTGAGTTTTCCTTGATTTTTCTTAGTTCACATTGGCTTGAGCCTAGAGAGCATATCAAGTGCAACAGCTCCAACTTTGTTACACACAAATTCCGATTATGTTTTCATTCACTGGTCCTTCGACATTGTGTCATTTAAACTACTAACCGCATCGTTAATCAGTAAATTAATAAACAATTTGTGAGTTTGCAAAAATTATCACATTTCAGGTACTCAGACAAACGGATATGTTTATTTAGAGGCGCTTCGATTGTATCGACTAAAAAGTAGTTACTAACTCGTGACAAACACACAGCTGTCAGTTTGTTGTGTTTATTCCTGTTCAAGTTAGGTACATGTGACATTTAAGAAACTCCTTGCGGAAACTGAAATTGGTGACAATTCAGGCACGTACATAATACTACAGTTTTAAGCCAAACGATACTAAGTTCAGTGTATATTCTGATTTCAGTAAGTTAATTCTTTCTCATAACGTCAGGAGAGGAACTTTCCTCTTCTTACAAGGACCAAAAATTAAGATAAGTTAAAGATTAATTATGAAATTTAGATATTTATTAGGCAAGGCATGTTTATGTTTTTGGTAATGTATAGGTCCGTCAATTTCACATTAATTACTATTAACATGAAGTGTGTTTGTTTGTTTATCTGTCTGTTTGTTATTGCGTGCTGTAGCATTCGGTTTTTTTTTTAATTCTAGTGTGTACAAAAGGAAAGACGTGAAATGTTCAGATGCATTAACTGCACAGTATGCATATTTCAGTCTATATTGTTTTGTAATTGATATTTTGTTTTAGATTCTTCTCAGTCTTTAAAAACTATACATTCTAAAAGTTGTCTGGATTGTGGTGTGAATCGATGTTACATTAAATTTAAAAATTTTATAAAGCGCTTGTTTCTTGCATATGGAGATTGGGCATAACAGAAGAACTTAACGTCAAACACGTCCGAAAGGTTTCTGTAGACCAAAATACAAAATATCCGTCACTAAATATTTTTGTAACAAAAATGCACTAGCCAAAATTATTCTATGAATATGTAGATTTACTTTCAACTTCGGACATTTACATGTTTTTATCGTCTAGTAAATTCCCTTTATTCAGTACAAAAGCCCCCATTTCTACGCAATATGTGAAAGTGAAAAGGTAAAGATAAATCAGTCCCGTTAAAGGCCTAGAGTGGCACGGAGTGTTCCAGGAAGTTAAGGTTCCCAGATTTCACGACAACGGCACAGGATGGTGGTAAGGTTGTCAGTCTTACGCACCGGCCGCCTTTATCCCCAGAAAATGCTCCTGGTACTCATTTCTGTTAGAGGCTGAGTCGACCCCAGGGCCATAGTGCGATCGGAAGAATTATGTCAAAGAAAAATTCCAATGACACCATCTGGAATCGAACCAGCGACCTTCCGATTTGTAGCACAGCACCTTAACCACTGTGCCACCGCGGAATATATGAAAGTACCATGACGAAAATTATAGATAATTGGCACTATACATTCATCTCCAGTTCTTCAGACTCCTAACAGGTGACAGAAAAAATATTTACAACTGCGAGAAAACCAGTCAAGAAAAAAACAAGACCGTAGCTACAGATAAATGCAGTATAGTCACTTAAACTTAAAAATATGCTTTTAAAATTCGTGTTATCAACGCTTTACAGTCGAGAGGTTATTAGATAAAGTAGGTTCAGATTTTGAAACCAGAAGCATCTTTGTGGGGTTTGTGGTGACAATATTGGCTCTGGGGCAAATGTTACTCCGAGTTATTCCAGTTTTCCTTGTCAATATCCTTCTATCAGTGCCGCATACTCATCTCATCTTCAAAGTTACGCTTGCCAGATCGTACGCGCGAAGTACGGGGACAGTGCAACAAAAATGAAAACCATTCCTTGTTCGGCGAGCATTAAGAAAGTAAAACATGTTCTTTGACTGCCCAGTTTTTAAAGTGTGAAATGCAGATTTATTATTATACCACATAAACTGATGATAAGGACGTGACTGCTTCAGTTTTTGATGTATATTTATTGTTTAGCTGCATCTGAATTCCTAAACTCATTACCTATGTTAAAGTATTTTCAATACGTTCTTATTGTTTTCATATGCATACCATTTAGCTTCCACCAGCCTGTGACAGACGAAACCTCGCTAGAAATATTTGCGAAACTCCTAAAATGATGAGAATTTTATGCAAATTTATGTAGAACAAGGATACTTACTGCTGAATTTTCAACAACAGCATTGTTCATAAAAGGTTGTACTTAAGCGAACCCTTACTGTGTGGTCCAGATTCGTTGAACAGTAGTGTGATTACGTATTACAGAAACGCAGAATACATAACAAAGCAATCGATTTTAAAAGTCCCTTAAAATTTAAATTTGTGTATTAAACACTGAATCGTGAAACGATAATGCCAATATGCTAACAACGAAAATTATGCTATCAAAATACGATTATTACTTTATTTAACTTTTGAAAGCACAGTCGTTATGAGAACCGATTGATTTAGCATAAAAGCCTAAAATTTTAGACATACAATAGCTCATTAGCGACAACAGTGTCACAACTCAAAATCTGTGATTCTTCAGGAGAAGATTTTAAAATATTTGAAGTGCTATAATTTGCTATGAGTGCAACGACGACACAACTGCTCTCCAGCGGCGAGTCTTGCAAACTGCGTTATGACACTATACCTGTTAAAAGTGCATCTGCAAACGTTTCTTTCTATAACAATAACTAAAAAATGTCAAACTTTGATTTGTGACACTTGTGTCGCAAATGAGCGGAATGTATTTAATTGTTTTAGGTGCTTTCGCAAAATTTCGAAAAGCGACTATTAGCTTCGTCATGTCTGCTTGTCCGCTTCTCCATCCACCCACATGGAGCAACTCGGCTACCAATGAGAGGATGTTTATTAAATTTGATATATGAGGTTATTTTCCAAATTCTGTCGAGAAAATTCAAGTTTCATTAACATCTGACAAGAACAACAGATACTTTACACGAAGACCCACGTACTTTTGTGATAACATCTCGCTCAATTCTTCTTAGAATGAGAAATATTTCAGACAAAGTTTGTAGAGACAAACAAAGCACACCCCTTATGTTCCATGACTTTCTTTCGAAAATCATGCCGTTTATAAGATAACGTGGAAAATATTATACAGCCAGACAGGTCACAGATGACAATACGGCGCATGCGCACTGCATGATGGATAACTAATGCCACAGACACACACTGAAGATATGTCATACTTATTGCTTTCCACTGCAAAAATGATTATGCGAACGTGCCTCAGTGCTATATATTGCCTGTCTTTTTAATGATTCTTACAAAAGAGATAATTTCCCTAAACATTAAGCAGATGGTAATAATAATGAAGAGGCAGAGTGCTTGCTATGAGGTAGGAACTAAACTTTTGTCACGTTTCAACGTGTTAACGTGCAACTATTGATTATGTTTTATTATTTTTGTTATTAAATGCCAATCCTTTTGAGAGAACAAGTAAATATGTAATCCGGATAAGACATCCGACTGTACTGAGCGAACAAATAGATAAAACAAGAGGATATCAGTCATAATTCTTGGTGATGGTCTATTGTTTCGGCTGTCAATTCAGAGTACTTTGCGGTCGTGTGTTGCAGTTTTATACAATTCATTGCCAGACATTTTTTGAGCTTACGGAATTATGCGACTGAACCGTCTTTCTTGGTAAAACATTCCGAGTTCCTCATAAATCATGCGTGTGTTGCGCAGTTCGTTTCAATGGAGCCATCTGCGGAGTACTATAAAAAGTGAGCGTGATGTTTATGCTAATGTGGTCTTGAACTTTGCGCCCAAATTGGAAACAGCATGTCACACACTTCGAGGAGTTTGTGCTTTGTCAACCAGCCGCCATGCATATTTAACGGGTAAGAATCGAATTTAAAATCCACAGTTAAAGAATAAAAGACCAACTTGATGTCACTTGCTATTTTATTTCACTTCTTATGTGCTCAACATGTTTCAAACATTAATATATCCATCATCAGGAGCTTACGACTTTGCTGTTGAATTACCACATCGGTTGTTGTGTTCTCGGTTCGTTGTGTGTACACTTCTCAAATCCAGCCGCACCAAATCTCAAACAGGGTATTCTTTTTATATATTTAGTCAACAAATATATTTAATTATTTTTTTAGATTTTCTCTCACCATCTTCGTTTATTCCTCCACAAAATGTCGTGTATTTCCTAATATTACACTTCTTGGTTCATAAAATATTCACATTTTACATAAATGGTGTGCTAAACTGTAAATGTCCAGCTCCAGGGCTAAAGGGTTAAGAACATAAAAGAAGAATACGTAGTTCTTGGTATGAACTATGCATTGTGGTATAGTTTACACTTAGTTTGCAACTAAATATCTGTCCACGTACAATCATTTCTTTCTTAAATATATAGCGAATCCATGTGCTGAGTAGTAATGCGCCATCCACATTAAAGCACTCCAGACTGAACCTGTTTACCTAATTTCAGCTTTCAAACAAGTAATATTGATTAATGTTTATAACATGGGTCTCCCACCAGCGGCCCGCGGTTACATTTGCAAGTTGTGTATGTGCTAGAAATTACACAATAATGAAGATCGTTAGGTGTACCGCTTGCTGCTATTTTTCCACGTGCGGCACGTGAACCAACCCGCAATAATACACGTGGCTGTTTGCCGCAAAGATTTTGGAGGCCCTTGGTTTCAACTATTCTATATTTAATTTATTATGCACAGTTGACGAAGATATTCTCCTACACAAAGAATGAGAATGCCTTTGTGATAATAATCTCCCTGAAGATGGTTAAGGTTAGCCGAAACGTGTAGCAAGATACACTATATAATAATAAGAAGTGTATATTGCTATTATAATGCAGTTAGTTGGAGTAAAGAAAAAGTTAATATTTCTTTTACACTAAATATGTATAACACGAAATTCATTCATCCACATTTCTTACCCCCAAAAGACAAAAGTATTTTCGTTTGTAAGAGAAGCCCATAGCATGGTCACATCAAGATCCTTCAGCCGAGATGGTAAATCCGTTAGCTCAAGCAAAGTTCCACTTATAATTGTGGAATATCATTGTTAGAGTCTTGCGATGCATTTCAAGAGACGCTGACTCGCGTTTATCGCAAATATCTACCCGACCTGGCTTTTTTTGTTTTTAATTTAGCCTTCAAGCTCCATCCGTACTCTGCTACGAAGAATATTCCTTCTATAATCTTATGATTGTTATCCTTGTACTGTCTGCTATACACAAGACTTGAGTCGCTGATTCGCACCGTAAATGTATATGCTCTGTCCCAAAATCTCCCAGCGTAATCAAAGTAAGTTTCTAAAATTATTGTTTTGTAGGTTTTGACCCTGTATTACGGACAGTTAAAAACTTGCCGCCTCTCGAAGGATCGTTTCGCACTCGGCTCCAAACCGAAGATTAAGACACTCCGTGCCATTGAAACGACATGATGTTCCCACCAAATTAGATGGCATCACGTCTCACATCCCCAGGCATCGCCTTTAAAAATTGGAATGCTGCACTAAACACCTTTCATCCAACAATGTCTCTAATTCTGTTGCCTATTACGTGCGCTTAATTAGGTTTCCGGTACCCGAAATCTCCTTTCCATCCCGAAGCAGAAAATTCTCGTCTCCATCAGCTGAACTTGAGCAGAGAGAAGCGGCCTTACTTATGAAGTAAGTTCTCCTGTGCTGAAGTACAGCACGCAGTCTAACAACACTCTGACGGGCGTCGAAGTACAGCACAGGACTAAAAGGAAGTGCTTTATAAGATCATCCGCGCGGTCGGAAAAGTACGAAAAGTGACTATTAACTTCGTTATGTCTGTCTATTCATTTATCTCGTCCATACATGTGGAACAACTCAGCGCCCACTGGAAGGGTTTTCGCGAAATTTGGTATTTGAATATTTTTCGAAAATCTGTCCAGAAAAATGAAGTTTCATTTACGTCTGACGAGAATAACGGGTGCTTTACGTGAAGACGGATGTACATTTATGATAATATCTCGCTAGTTTCTTCTTAGAATGAGAAGTGTTTTATACCATAATTGTAGAGAAGATCAAAACACACATTTTATGTTCAGTAACTTTTTCCCTAAAATCGTGCCGTTTATGAGATAAGGTGGGAAAATAAATGTAGAGCCTGGCAGGCCACCGACGACAATATGACGCATGCGCATTGCATGCTGGATAACTAAGGCTAGAGAAACATACTCAGAATATGTGATACTTATTGCTTTTCCTCAGCAACAATGGTTACACGAACACACCTCAATGTTAAGTTTTTACATGCTGGATAACTAAGGCTACAGACACATACTCAGAATATGTGATATTTATTGCTTTTCCTCAGCAACAATGGTTACACGAACACACCTCAATGTTAAGTTTTTACATGCTGGATAACTAAGGCTACAGATACATACTCAGAATATGTGATACGTATTGCTTTTCCTCAGCAACAATGGTTACACAAACACACCTCAATGTTAAGTTTTTACGTATAGTGCCTGTCTTGTTACAGACAACAAACTATGCGTGGAAGGGCGGGTGTTATTGGACATGCACCTGCATAGGAGGGTGTCTTAGGCGCGTTCACAAAATTGCTATAAGTGACAATCAGCATCGTCATGTCTGTACTTATGGTTATCTGTCCGTCCGTCTGTCCGCATGGAACAACTCGGCTCCCATTGAAGGGATTTTCATGAAATTTATTTCAACATTTTTCGAAAAATCTGTCGAGAAAATTCAATTTGCGTTAAAATCTGGCAAGAATAGCGGATACTTTACGTGAAGACCAATACACATTTTTGATCAGTTCTTCTCAGAATTAGAAATGTTTCGGAAGAAAGTTGTAGAGAAAATCGAAACATATTTTACGTTCAAAAAATTTCTTTTTTCTAAAAGCTTGCCTTTTATGGGACAATGTGGAAGAATAATGTTGAACCGCACAGGCCACAGATGATAATATAGCGCATGCGCATTGCATTCTGGATGCCTAAGGCTACACAGACACTCATAGAATAAGTAATGCTTATTGTTTTCCCCTACAACAACAGTTGCACTAACGCGTCTAAGTGTTACGTTGTACTTGCATTGCCTGTCTTCTTAATTATGCATAAGATAAAAACATTAAGAGTTTCTTGTGGTACAAACGAAAAAATGACAGCTAACACTTTTAGGGCTTTTCGAATAATGAGCATTTTAACCCTTAACCCGCTAACGTGGAAAATATGGTGAGCTCCTAATAATGCCAGCAGATTGCAGATGGGATTTAACTCAACGTTTAAGGGGTTAAGAGTAGGGAGAATAAACTCAAAATTTTCAAACATAACTTAACTACATAACTAACTTCTTGAGAATAAACGCTTACAGTCTTTCATCTTATCAAACAATTACCCTTGTTTTGTGGACCTCGTTAGTTCATAACCGTAATCATAAGAGTCCATCCCATGAATCAAATCCTCATCGCCATGTTCTGAGTTTCGATTTAATTTTCTTCGCAAATGCCCCCATGGGGCTCACGTCTAATTTTCAAATAATGCTCTTGTGTATTTCTTATATCTTTCTTAAATGTCATATGCCCTGTCCATTTCGTACTTCTTGATACTATCGAATATTTTATTATTCAAATTACTTATACATTTCGAATTTAAGTCATCAACGAAACGCCAAATTTATAGGATATATATTCAGAGATTTAAGTTACGTGTCTTAAAGTCTCAAGTGTTTCTACTTCAGTTTGTCCCGCGCAGAAGTAGCGGTAGAAACAAGCCGTAAAAACAAGCGGTAGAAACAGATTTGTAGACGCAACAAATATAGTTGTTTTGGCGTTTTGCTGACCGTACATCTCATTATATTTATCTCAGTACTTAACCAACTTGATGCAAAAAAATTGGTTTCACAATAAGTTTTATATCATGCCTCTACATGTTTCGAGCACATGTGCTCATCATCAGGATGTCAAAATTCCATTACACAGCTCGAAACATGTAGAGGCATGAAATATAACTTATTGTGAAACAAATTTTTTGCATCAAGTTGGTTAAATACCGAGATAAATACACTGAGATGCACGGTCAACAAAACGTCAAAACAACTATATTTGTTATTTCTACAAATCTGTTTTCACACATTCTACACCATTTGATTTACCCTATTCATTTCCCTTTTATTATTTTCTTGCACGAAGTGCAAGAGAAAAAAAATTAATGTGGTAAGATTATGTGATTCCAACAGACCGTCTCTCCACTTATTTCAGCCACAAAATTGGTAGGAAGGTTTCGAATCATTTAAAGTTGTCTTCGATTCTAAATCATTGTTCTCAACAATCACCTATTTTTTACAAGAATACCAAAGTGATCTTGTTCTACCCTCAGTATCTATTAACCTTTTGGCGCCGGAATTAGTTTTTTTAATTTTAGCACTACCCTGTATATAAAATGTGAATAATACAGGAACCAAATACGATAGAATTATGAAACAAACTGCATTTTGAAGACAAAAAAAACGGAGAATATATACCATGTTAAAAATATTCAGTACCTATGTTTGTTGAATAAATATATAAAATGCAACTTTAGAGGTTAGCGGTGCGGTACGACCACTATAGTTGACATTAGGCGTCAAAAGGTTAACCGTGCAAAAACTGTTACCCGAAGAAGTATAAAACCCTTCAAAAGTTTTAGGACTTGAATGAAGAAACTTATTAAAAATGTAGATAATAAACTACATCCAGAATTTTGAGTGTAATTTCTAATATCAAATTCAAAGACAATCAAGGCATAGAAAATAAAGGACTCATTCTTTTGTCGGCAATAAATACATATAGGCGTCATTAATAAAATCAGATTCAAATTAACACGTCTGAAAATTACGCCTACGTCGCCCGATTACACACTGTCGCCCTTCGTTTGTTTTAGTTTCGACTTGGACCTTTACCTGACACATGGACATCCCTGTACCGATAGCATGTCGTCGATAGATTGATGACTTTAGCTGCTGACACAAATTCAGTAGGAGCCACGCGAACACATGCAATCCGAACTCCTCTCCGCTAATGGGATCCCTCGTCATCACCTCAGTTAACGTGGTCGACCCTTTGTACCACTAAAATTAGTGAACCCCCATTGGGAATTTGCAGACATGACACAGGCAGGTTTGTCACGGCCCGCCTCACTCCAAACATTGCTACTAGAACTAGCCACAGTTGCAGTACTGTATGCACTTGAGAACGGTGAGAGACATGGTAAAAGGAATGCCTATTTATTTATTTATTTATTGTGGTTTATAGATGCAAGTGGACACATCCTTTATTGAGAATGAGTAATACACACATTCCCAAGCAAGTATATAAATGCCTTCCTACAGGGAGAAGAAATGGAGATTGAAAGTGGAAACTGGGTCAAGCCTCGATGGCTTATAACCTTTATATGATTCATGATCAATAGATTAATGAAGTTTGTGTGTGTGTATATATATATATATATAATGATGGCACCAAAATTACACACACGTACTCTAAAATTCTTTTATACATACAATGAACTCCTACATTTTTCGGCCAACTGAGTGACCACCGTCAAAATTATAAAACGAAAAAGTCTCATAAAATGAAATTGCAAAAATATGAGTACCAAAATACATCAAAACCAATGCAAAGATGTGATACGATCATACAAAACAAGAGTTTAAAAAGTACCCAAATATGAGTTCCTGTGACAAGAACGTGTTTTTGCTGGTTGAATTGTGTACGTAGAGCGTTCAATTAGCAATTCACGATCCGAGAGAATTCGTTGTTTTGTGGATTGTACGGTGTGGTTTACCGCACGTAATATTTGTGTTTATGATAAAGATATAATTACTTTTTCTCCCCATGGCTTAACAGCCCCTAGTGGGCCAGGGCCTCCTCATTATCGAAGCTTCACCATCACATTCAGTGACAACACACAACCCTCACAAGAGAGAGGCATCCATGCCCCCGTCGGGATTCGAACCAACAATCCTAACAAACGAGCTGCCACAAACCCATGCCTTAGGCCGCTTGTCCACTGGAATCGGCAAAATTACTCACTCCTTCAAATATTAGGATTTTTTTTAAATCTTCCTTTTTACAAGGGCCCCCACCCCCCCCCCGCCCCCCATAACACCATTCGTGACGCTTCAAGTAAACCAACACACCAGTTTTACTTCTTCCCCACAGACAGACAAACAAGCCAAATGCACAGCTCCTAATCAGCCCTTCAAAAAAGAAGATGGAAGCTTAATGCTTTGTTAAATCGCTTTGTTAAATTTTGATATTACGATCATGGATTTTGTTATCTTACCAACAAGTTCACTGACAAGCAAATTTAGCGTTATTTGGGTGACTTATCAATAAGAATGGGATGGGCTTAGCATGTGGCAAGCAAGGCGGAAGGAGAATTGCATACAGGATTTGCGTAAGTAAACTTGAAAGAAAGAGACCAGTTGAAAGATCTAAGCATATACGGGGTAATATTGAAATGAGTATTGGAGAAATAAGACACGAGGACGTGACATTAATTGATCTGGCTCAGGGTAGGAACAGATGGCAAACTCTTCTAAAGAAGGTGATGAAACAGGGGATTGCATAAAACGAGGGAAATCTCTGGACTAGCGGAGGATCAATTATTTTCTACATAAAAACCATTCACCATTGAGTTAGTAACTTAGATATTTAGTCGCTAGTTAGTCAGTCTGTCTGTCTATCTATATATTTATAGTGTCTAGCAATATTAATTTAAAATTTATTCATTAATTTGAAGACGATTATGAAAGTGTTTAAACCGACTTGAATCGCAGCACGAGCTCGCTAAACTGTCAGCTTCGGAGTCCTTCACAGACCTTATATGAGCATTTGTGTGTTTTATATGCTGGACTCCCTCCGTCTGCAACTCGGCAGGCTGGAGTCACGTGCAAGCTGTGACCTTCTCCGCCACCCCGTGACCCTAAACTACATCCCCTGTCCGTTCATCCCTCATACCCGTTTCCCGCCCATGCAGCATCCACAGAACCGCGTAATCGGATATTCAGAAGGGGATTACATCAAGCATGATTAATTGATTCAGAGTAGGCACAAAAATAAATCTTGACTACTTAGGAAGAACACAGGCGTCACTTGTCACGTCAGAACTTGGTGACTTTCTTCTGCTGTACAAAGTGAGTCGATAAGAGGGGGGCGCGGTGCTTGTTGCAGACGCTACACTGGAATGGGACCGCGTTCGGTACTTGCAATGGATACAAGGAATTTGTATAAACTGTGTCGACCTATTTAACTACTCAACTTAAAAAGCTACTTCACCCAAGTTTATTATTTTAATTCGTGTAATATTTTAATCCATTTATCCCCCTTACCCCCTCGTCGCTCTTGTGTTTCTACAACACACGACATACTTTTTACCAAGAATTTTCAAGTTATTCGATCCTTCGCAAATCATCCAAAATCCGAGTGGCCTGAAAGTAAAGGGAGTTAATTTTTTGTTCAACTTTTTATCTCTAGAATCTAGTACGACATTTTGTCTGTATATCGAGTTATTACCTTTACGGTCCTCCAACATTTCAGAGAAATATTCTGTCTCTTCTAATATTGCAATATATTGTTTCCTCTATTCTGAAGATGCAAAAGGTAAGTTTTTTTTTCGAAACTTGGCATTTATCAAGCAGGCCACATGCCTGTCACATTCAAGAATACCGCAATATCAACAGCCACTAGCCTAAGAAATTCAAATACCCCACGTACAGCTGCTGAACATGCTGGTGATTTGGTAGGAGCCATTGAGTAAGGAGAAAATTTTGTGCATATGATATATTTTCGTATTGTTTCCTGAGACAATAGAAGAATAAAATTGAAAGGATGCTTATTTTAAAGTGGCTGCTGTTGGGGTTAACATAAAACACGTGGGAATTTTATTGAAAAAGTTTACCAACAAACCTTTCTCGAAATATTAACATTTCCGCAAAAACTATACATGTGTTTTTTGAAATCCAAGTGCATCTACCTCCAAGGTAGATGCATTTGGATGCATGAATTATTATTATTATTATTATTGGAAATGTTAAAATTATATTTTGTAAAGCCTCAGAGCTCAATGTAATATCTTTAATCTTATTAGTCAAATTTAAATTCAAGTCGAGGGAGCCCAGTGCTCCTTGAGAATCTTCTTAGCTGATCAAGAAATTTTGCTCATTTTCTGGAACCCATTGTTTCACTACCATCTTCACAGAACCGCCATTTTTTCCTTTTCTTTGCAAGATGGATCCATTCCATGCCCTCTCGATGTATTTCTTTAGGATCCATTTATTATCCTCCCACCTACCCCTAGATTTAAGCCGCATCTTTCTTTCAAGTTACATTATCTTAGTACTGTCAGTGTTACTGTAATTTCTGCCTATCAGTATACCTCACTATAGCTACAGCTATATTTATAATCCTGTATAATTTCTGTATTTATATTTCTATTTGTTCTTGTGTAATTTTATTATGTTCTCTTTGTTTTGCCTTGCATTATGTTCTTGTCTGACTTTGATTTATCTGCATATATGTAGTTTCTTTTTGTATTCGCGGTGTTTCGTGTTTCGTCATTACCCTGCTGAGTCAGTATATAAACATGTAATACACTTATTATTATT
>Ga0123354_10011604_pt1 | contig 13633 bp, 4 predicted proteins | sample TergutLab28metaG_2_FD_97872 | JGI IMG/M metagenome (GOLD analysis project Ga0123354, IMG submission 97872) | Labiotermes labralis P4 segment gut microbial communities from Petit-Saut dam, French Guiana - Lab288 P4 | ecosystem: Host-associated > Arthropoda: Insects > Digestive system > Gut ... | reverse complement strand
GAATATACTCATTAAGAGATAAGCAAGTAAGAATTCGGAAGGAGGCAGTATTATTCCGAATATACTCATTAAGAGATAAGCAAGTAAGAATTCGGAAGGAGGCAGTATTATTCCGAATATACTGATTAAAAGCACGTGAAAGCATCAAGAAAGACCCATAACCACGATAAATTTGAAACCTGTGTGTCCGGTTTGTATATGTTTATTATCTGTGTATGTACATAAGAAGGGCCTCTGTACTGCGTACGTGTGTGTGTATGTATGTATGTAGGTAGGTAGGTGGGTAGGTAGGTAGGTAGTTTGGTTATGTATGTATGTATGTACGTACGTACGTATGTAGGTAGGTAGACAGGTAGGTATATATATATATATATATATATATATATATGTATTATGTAGGTAGGTAGGTACGTACGTATGTATGCATGTATATATGTATGTATGTACGTACGTACGTATGTATGTATGTATGTATGTAGGTAGGTAGGTATGTAGGTAGGTAGGTATGTACGTACGTATGTAGGTAGGTAGGTATGTATGTATGTATGTACGTACGTACGTATGTATATATGTAAGTATATATATATATATATATATATGTCTGTGTGTGTGTTATGTAGGTAGGTAGGTACGTACGTATGTATGTATGTACGTATGTGTGTATGTGTATATGTATGTATGTGTGTATGCATTGTGTATGCATGCATGTATGTATGTATGTATGTGTGTAAGTATGCATGTGTGTATATGTGTGTATATATGTAAGTATGTGTGTATATATGTATGTGTTTATGTGTGTACGCATGTGTGTGTGTGTGTATGTATGCATGCATGCATGCATGAATGAATGCTTGTATGTTTTAATTCCTTTGTTAATAACTAAAGGAAGTAAAATCTATAAACAACATCTGTAACAGTTGCGGTAGAACTTCTATCCCGAAATATTGTTCCTGCTTATTACCTTAATCATTTTCAATAATTTTAATTGTGTTTTATGGACATACATAAAGTATATTTCTTCCCCAGTATGTTTTAAAGACCAATCATGAACCTAAGGATGACCTAAGAATGGTCGAAACACGTACCTCTATATAATGAATGGAATTTAGTTGTGTTTGAACAGATACTGCTTTACTTGTTGTACTATTAACAACAAAACAGAATGACACTCGTTCAAAAACTAATCGCATCATTTAACAACAGACTTGTATCAATCATTTCACATTTCTCTAGTAAATTACAGGTTTTAAAAATTTTGATGCTGTGAACAGCAAAAGCGTGCCGGCCTAGGCTAGTACAGCGCGGACGCCGGGCTTACGCAGCGTCATATAATGAAAACCCTTTGTGTCTATATTCCACTTGTATATTACGTTTGTGATACACGCATGCAAAGACTAACACACACACATTATTTCTTCACCTCTCTGTAGCCACATGTAAGCAAGCAGCGTTGTACCTTCTGATCGTACACGCCGACACAAACAGCAAAATAAACACTTGTCCACACACACATTCATACAAAGCATATTAGCCTTTCAAAGCCTAGAAGTTACGTTACTTACCACCAGGTTTAACATTCAAAAATTCTAAATGGTGCTGACAATGCTTTTAAGTGTTGTGTATGGACATTTACCTTGTACAACATTAACAGATTGTTTCGATGTTTTGCTTACCGTGGATCTCAGTACATTTATCTTAGTAATTAACCAACTTGATGCACAAAATGTTTGTTTTAAAATAAGTTTATTTCATGCCTCTATAGGTGTGATGATACCAGAGGCTGTATAATACAATTTTGACCTCCTGATGATGAGCACATGGTGCTCGAAACGTGTAGAGGCATGAAATAAACTTATTGTAAAACAAACATTTTGTGCATCAAGTTGGTTAATTACTAAGATAAAAACAATTAACAGATAGGTTTTGTATAACCGAAGTGGAGATTGTTTGCTGCGCGGTACGTACTGAGTCCACACATAAAACAGAGAAGTTTCTTCCTTAAAAGGTCCAGCGAACAATTACATTTAGTGCAGCAATCAAGACCGCTCCAACTCTCAGTAAAAGGTAAAGCAGTCCCGTTACAGGCCTGGAGTGGCCCACAGGGTTCCAGGAAGTTAAGGTTCCCAGATTTCATGACAACGGCACAGGATGGTGGTAAGGTTGCCAGCCTTACGCATCGGCCGCCTTTACCCCCAGGAAATGCTCCTGGTACTCATTTCTGTTAGAGGCTGAGTCGACCCCAGGGCCATAGTGCGATCGGAAGGATTTTATGTCAATTAAACATTCCAATGACACCAGTTGGGATGGAAACAGCGACCGTCCAATTTGTAGCACAGCATTTTAACCACTGAGCTACCGCAGTCCCCACAACTCTCAGTAAATACCACTGTGTACCAGGAACAAAATGACAGGTAAGTCACAACAAACAAAACAACATCAGAAATATCACTAGCTTAGGCTGCGACGCGATTTGTGACGTCACATGAGTCACGGCGGCAAAGAAAGGAGAGAATAAATTACACAACTGAAATCACGAATCGTGTGGGATTCGCGCCGTCTTATTCGTTTGTATGAGGGAGAGCATTCGTATAAGGAAAATGCTGTAACAACAGACTTGTTATAACGGTACATTTAGCACTTGACCTTAGAGAGTACTTCCGGTTCAGTGGATAGATTAGCTCTCTGTAACTCGCTCTTCCAAACACTATGTTTGTAGAACCAACGAAAGCAAACAAAAGACTTACATTCCAAAGACCGTCTGAACGTCGAGGTACAGGTTTTCGTCCTTCAAGGCATGGGCGTCCTATCCAGAAATGTACTCATTTTAAAAGTGATAAAATGACTAGGCTGGACGATGGAAGATTCGGGGGCAGGAGGCTGAATAGGCAGCCAAACTCGCTTCTAGGCTGTGATAAGCAGAAAAACTCTGCCCCTGGTTCTTTCTATTCCTTGTAGCTCAAACATGACAAACCTGAAGTGAAAAATATATTCTATATCCGCGCACTAAAAGTATATTTAAAGTTACGCAATAAGACGAACAAACGCATGTATAAAATAAGGAATAAACAGCTAACCACCAAACACAACTTTGGAAAATAATTATGCTAATTTAATAATAATGCCGGTCCCAGTGGCCGCGCGGTCTAAGGCGTAGGTCTACGGCCGCTCGCCTGGTGAGACTGTGGGTTCGAATCCCACCAGGGGCATTGATGTCTGTCTGTAGTGAGTGTTGTGTGTTGTCAGGTAGAGGTCTCTGCGACGAACCGATCACTCGTCCAGAGGAGTCTACCGACTGTAATGCGTCGTTGTGTGTGATCTAGAAACCTAGTGAGTGAGGAGGCCATGGCCCACTGGGGGCTGTTGCGCCAGAAGCAAACAAAAATGTAATAATGAAAATTAATAGCAATAATTTAAAAATGTACTAAGTTGAATGTGTTTGCAGTGATATGCAGTGACTGTGACATTCTTTGCGGTTCACTTACGCGTTTTGACAAATTGTTTGCATTTCTCATCTTTATACAAGTTACCCTGATGATGGTCCCGACGGCGATTGAAACATGTTGGTGATGAACCGTATGTGTCAAATACATTCTACATAGTGCATTTGTAGGCCTTATCACATAAATTGAAAAATGACAAACCTGCTTTTTCCTTTCCCAGCCGTATAATTTAATTCTGCAAACTACATCGTATGATTTGAAAATTAATAATGAAAACCCACTTAATTACAGTGTTTTGAACACCGTCTTAGTACACTACATGCCCACATTTATATACACATTATATTGTATACTTATCTGAAATGAAACACATTACAGAGTAAACCTACCTAAAATGCAACATATATTACACAGAAAACAGGCAAATGTTCACGGCGTCAAAAAAGTAAAGCAATTATCAATGCTAACATTCCCACTCATGAAAGTCAACGAACGGAAAATCTTTATTTGAAAACACAAATGAAAGTGGAGCCCGTAACGGATCTAGTCAGCATAAATATTTATCATTTTGGGTTCACACAGATTTGTTCACTGCTGTGTTTCCTCTAATGTATGTGAGAAAGAACATTGCGTCACTAATGGGCAGGAATTAAGCGCGAACGTCAACAAAAAACAAATGCGCAGATTACTTAATGGACCAAGGGAGCAAGTAAAGAGAAGGCCAAGAAAACATAAAACGTGTAGTGTGCCTTTACAGTTTAGAGTACACATTAGCAAGAATTTGGGATTTGCTACTGGGATCATAAATGCATTATGTCTTTCTTCAAAATCTGACAGACGTTCAGCTGATTCTCCGCCGTTTGTGGAACCGAAAAATTCATTACTGTGTCCACAAGAACCGGCTTGTGGATTCTGCTCCGGGCCACATAAATTCGTTGTCCAAATTACACGTGTATCATAAAGACCAACGCCGGTAACACTGTCGGTTTGTACACTGAAAGTGCCCGATTCGTAATACTGCCTGCGTACCGACTACCCTGGCCGGTCCCAGTGGCCGCGCGGTCTAAGGCGTAGGTCTGCGGCCGTTCGCTTGCTGAGGCTGTGGGTTCGAATCCCACCGGGGGCGCGGATGTCTGTCTGGTGTATTGTGTGTTGCCATTCAGAGGTCTCTGCGACGAGCTGATCACTCGCCCAGAGGAATCCTACCGATTGTGGTGCGTCGTTGTGTGTGATCTAGAGACCTGTGAATGAGGCCGTGGTCCACTGGGGACTGTTGCGCCAAAAACAAGCAAGCAGACTGACTACCCTGACTACGGTTTTTTTGTTTTCTTCCTCCGTCTCCCCAGGCAAATCTGATGACAGCACAACACATTGGGACACAAGCTCTCAAACTCACTGTTTCCCTTCAGGTTTCTCACCTAATACCTTAGAAGCACACAGGTTAAGCAAGTGCAATAAGTTTAGTTACAAATAATTCATTGAAGTAAAAGAAAAAAGTCCGCGTTTTCATGCCCACGATCATCCCTTTATGTACTTGTGTCCGTGTTCCCGTCACGGTGCCCAATCTTGTTGGAGGCCTTCTACTGCAAGAGAATGTTGAGTGGAAGGTCAACCAGTCTCACAAGAAGTCAAGGAGTGTCAAACAGGAACCATGAGAGCCAAAACAGACCAGCCGGCCCACCAGCCAGCGCCTGTTATATACTACGAGAGTTCTCGACAGCTTCCGTAAGCCGCCGTCTTTCTATTTTAATGCAGCCCGACAAAATGTTTACTCTATCCAATATTTTGCCTTTTTCCAGCGTATATTCGTGATTGTTGGAACCAGTCACAAAGACACTATTATAAGGCGTGGGATATTAAACAAGCGCAACATCGAAATCTTAGTTGCCCACCGCAAAATTTATACAATTATTATTTTTCGCTGGATTGTGCCGTTTCGCTGAATGACACACTGTTTTAGATGTTCACACGCTTAGCTGCCTGCGTCACATCGCAGATTGTCAGGCTGGCCGGTTGCATTTCTGTCGGTCTGCTAAGCAGTTTGTTACCCTGGTTGACCATGTGACAAACTGACGGCCAGCCTAGCTTTCCTCTGCCTACCAAGCTATCGGTCTACCTAGGTGTCTTGCCTTCAAGATGCCTGCCTGCCTGAATGCCTATCGATCTACCGAGCTGTTTCTCTGCCTTATTGCCTGCCTATCAAAGAATCGACCAGCCTCTTTGTTTTACAGGTTCAGCTGGTGGCTATGGAAACTTACCAAATAAGATGTCGAGGTGCTAAGCATTCAACCGCGAATTTCAGTACAATTAAGTAATTGGCTTTTCATTCTGTACCTCTAGTGTCTTATCTTCCTGGAAAAAAGACGATGTTGGGTTTCTTGTACTGTCATGTCTCGTCACTTAAGCGTGATAAAAGTAAACCACCACTTTTAATTACACAGACTGTAACTCATGCTCTTGGACGTCGGTGACAGAATGAGGAATAGCTATCGTGAGACAACCACTTGCCTGGCAGGTTTCATCCAGAGACTAAGAGGCGTCCTGTGCGTCTCACAGGGAACGAATTGGGATGACAAGGAGTAGAAATTATTACAAAAGCCAGAAGTTACGAACATGTATTTGAATGCGTGCAAAGCTGGGACACACACAATCATACAGGATTCATTATAAATAACCTGAATTTCAGCCAAGACTACAGCCTAACACCTGTACTAGACAGTTTTCTTTTGTCTGTTTCCTTCGTGAAATCCAGTCGAAGCCAACAAAACGCCATGACAGAGCTTTGAGCTGAAGGCGTAAATAATGCAAACCACTCGCAAGGTTGAAAAGAGAGGAAGTTCTTGAAATGAATAGTTCAGCAGCAGTCTACTGCAAGACGTCATCTAGAATTACTAGTGAATTTAATAAGAAAAGGTCAAAGAAGTACGAGTGGTTAGCTATTTAGTGTACACTCAGGACTTCGCAGGCTTCGAGTATCCGTCCAGGTAACCGATACCTTTAAGACAGGTGATTTCCTTCAGCCGTTAAATTCTAGTACAGTTCCCTAAAACGGACAAGGACTGCTTTGTTCCACATTCTTCTTATTTCGTCCTCCACAATCGCCCGACCACTAACTACAAGCAGTAAGCAGTTCAGAAGCGTCTTTATATAACCCATATACAACCCAAGAATAAATTTAAAGTTTGTAATGGCCCTACTGGGCCCGGTAGCTCAGTCGGTATAGCGACTGACTACGAGTTGGACGGTCCGGGATCGAATCCCGGTGGGGACGAGATTTTCCGCTCGTCCAGACCGGCCCTGGGGCCCACCCAACCTCCTGTACAATGGGGTAAAGTGCGGCCGGGGCGTGCTGCTGACCACTCAACCCCGTCTAGTGCCGCGGTCATGGAAGAGTAAAGTTATACCTCTACCCACCCTCTGGGCTACAGCAGGCCTGTAACGGGAATACTTTACCTTTTAATGGCCCTACTTTCAAACCCTTTCAAGCACTGGGTTTACCTATACAATACTTAAGATAAAAGCTCCTACCTCAAACAGAACATATCCAGTCTCCCTTATAGATCAATCGCTAGGCTGTGCGTAGGGATATGAGGATCACATAAGACACATAAACACACTGTGGGAAAAGTGCACAGAATTATTGTGTTACAGCGGGTTGTAACTACAGTTACCATGTTCTTTAAATCGTTAATAATTCTTTTCTCCAACTCCCGCAGGACACTAACTACGACGAAAACTAATCGCCCTTTTATATTCGGTATCGGAAACAAACGGCGATGAGTGATGGGTATTTGCCAGTTGTTGTGGTTTCTACTGCTTAGTTTGGATAAGCCATTCTTGTAACCAAAACAGCTAAAGCTACAGAATGTAACTTACTTAAATAAACTGACGTATAAAAAGGAAAAATAAAAAGGGCTTAATTCAATAAAAAGTGTGAGAGGCACTGTTTTTTCAAATGCTCCCATTGAATGCATTCATAACATTTTCGTGGTATGGTGGCTCATTAAATCCAGGTCAGTATCTCAGACTAAAGGATGATTTAGTATATGAAGAATTTGAATTGATTTGAGAAAAATTAGTCATCGCCTAATCCAGTCACTTTCGCGCCGGATGCCAAGAGAAACCGAAGAGAACCTCGCAAAACCTGTCAGAATAGGCGGCATTCAGGTCCAGACCCTAAGCGAACGCTACAGCGTTACCGAATACACTAACCTGCTTAGTTCACCACCAAAATATATGTGAGATACGTGAAATGATACAAGAAACAGCATCAACGAAGACTCTGCTAATCACGACACCCCCCCCCCCCATCATGTTTCCGGTTCACTACAATACTGACAAGAAGCCACCACTGATCACTACCCTAAATCTAGTGCTAACAAAAGGGAGCCATTCGCGTTAGATTAGGCTCTTCTTGTACGAAAACATAAATTACATCACCATTAATAACAATAAAAGATTAAATTATTCGTATATAACTAGGGTCTTATACAATGCAAATATGGCAGCTGTGAATGGTTATGTTTCCCATAGCTGTTTGTTCTACGTAGGACCTACATTACGTACTGAGTAAACACGAAATCCAAGCTCTTTACAAGAACAAAAGGAAGACAGTATATGCATGATGATAACAGAGATTAATGGAGTGCATTTATGGAAAATGAGCTGAAATGAAGTGGAACGGGGATAAAGTGTTAAAGTGGGGCAGCATAATACATTGCGTTTCACGAATGCGTCTGGATTTTCAGTGCAGTTAAATGCGTTCAAATTAACTAAAAACATACAAGCTCATTTTGAAACAGAACGTACTGGGACACAAACAAACTGGGATTGTGTACCCTCCTGTAAGTATATAATCTAATGTGGTCACAGTATAACAACACCCACAAATATTACACAATACACTATCTATTTACACGTACATTTTACACGAGCATACACCGAGACTATGTCAAGTTAGAGCGACCAAATCTCTTATTCACTGCTATCTACCTCCATTGCTTCATCACCTTTCTTCCATCACTTCGATAATACATAGCATTTGGAATCCCCAAGCCGCGAATATTAAGATAATAGTATAGGGTGAGACGCCTTATAGTTTGGTATATATGAACTACAAACGATGCGGTATAACTTGCTGCATCCGCCTTCACAGCAGAAGACTGCAGACACTCTGAAAACAGAGGCACAAAGATGCTACGAAACGCCGGTACATCTTTTAAGAACTACACGGTGTCACATTCTAGAAAACTGGATCTTACAAAGTACAGATTCTCGCCACCGCCATGTTACTTTATCTCGCCAACAAACTACGGTAAGAAATCTGTGCCATTTTAGAACCTCGCAACTATATGAGTGTGAAGTTTCAGTCTTCCAGGATGTGATCTGACTAAACAGCGTCACATTCCAGACGACCAAACAAAAACCTACACTCTTATGCAGGAACGGGGGGACCGCGGTAACACAGTGGTTAAGGTGGTTCGATCCCAGTTGGTGTCACTGGATTTTTCATTGACATAAAATCCTTCCGATCGCACTATCGCCCCGGGGTCGACTCAGCCTCTAACAGAAATGAGTACCAGGAATATTTCCTGGGGGTAAAGGCGGCCGGTGCGTAAGGCTGACAACTTACCACCATCCTGTGCCGTTGTCACGAAATCTGGGAGCCTCAACCTCCTGGAACCCTCTGGGCCTGTCCAGACCTTTACCTTACGCTGGAACGTCTGATTCCACATAGAACGAAAGGATCACAGATTGCCTACGCACGGTCACCAACTCGATATTAGTCACTACAGGAAACTGCAAAACGCTGCAGAGCACGGACGACTACTTGGAGGTGAAAGGACTGTACCAAGTTTCATGGTCCAACTGCCGTTACGGGCCGCCGGACCAACACAAGGACATACAATTCATACACTAACACAAGTAGTTTTACTACACGACTCCATTTGTTTATCCTCAGCCTTTCCCAAAAAATTTACGTCAGCACAAATTTTGTATTATCGTCGTCGTCGTCACTGTCATCTCGCCATCGTCATAACATTGGTATTTTGGGTCGGTGTCGTTCGGTATACTGGCTAAACAGAAAAATCGGAACTCGATTCATGCGTGGGCAGAGACCACCTTTTCTGTGTAGCGTAAAACTGACCTTGGGTCACACATAGCTTCGTATCCACGGGATGCCGGATGCCATTCACCCGGATGTAAAAAGACTGGCTCGCGAACCTGACCATTCAAAGAACACGTCAAGCTATAACTAATGCCCCATGCGTATTCACAATTTGGTAGTCGCACTCCGGAAGCAATAAAAAATTTCAAAAGGAGTATTTGACAGACTCCAACTGCATTTATAATTTACGCAGATGACTTTTCATTGATCCAAGCTCATGCATTATAGACGGCGAGGGATGCTGTGAATTCATAATATCACTGATATGCAACCACGAACGTGGTGATTGAAAAACGGCAGCTCTGAATGAGAGATGTTAGAAACTAAATTTTCATCTTGAAACTCTGAGACTGCTTTACCAACCGAATTGCATAATTGCAGACAACTGTCAGCTGCTTAATAATGCTTGAATCTTTTCCACCTGGCGTACGTATCTGTATCTATAAAAGTTTCTACCAGAGTACACAATAACGATAAGATTGCAAAACTCCGCCTATATATACACGTGTGTATGCACATACACACAACCTTGTACTTCTTAACAGCAGTGTCTTCTGGCAATCATTCGGTAAGCTATTTACACAAAACACAACACAATCCTTGACGGCAACGGTTAACAGGACTGAACTGAAAGATGAAACAAGCTAACGGTACACCCACAAAACAACGTTACTTGACATGCATGTTGAATGCACAGTTTTGCTTTTTGTGCCTTCTGAAGACATGACACCACAGGCACATTTAAGTACCTTCAGTCTGCGTGTATCGTACGTAACAGTAAGGGGATGTGGCAAAGTGCTGCAATGAAGGCTGTTCGCAGTGAGTAATATACACGAATTATTGTAAAATATAATGCCAAGAATAAGGAGCGAATAAAGTAACATGGGGGAAAAAGGAAAGGAGTGTGAGAGATAATTTTAAATCGAACCTTCAATATCAATTCCACATTTAATAACAATTTATCGTCTTAGTAGCCGTTTTCCAGAAGAGATGAAACACGTGTATAACTAAACAGTCAGCATCATCAGATTTTTATAACTCTCTAATTTGAGCACGTGTGCATCAGGTTTACGAACCGATGACTTCTGTATATTATTACCTCTCAACAGACCTCTGTAGAATGTTTCCCCCATCTAGACAACATGAAACTGAAGAGGCGTTGAAACGCAAGTGTCTAAGATGGCCGACTTCATATGTTCGTGACGAAACGACTGAGAAAACGGGGAAGAGATTCTGGATATAATGTGGAAATCCTTAAGTACCGAAGCTTGTCATTCAATTTGGTATTGTAATTAATTTAGGAAACGGCCGGGAGATGGAGGGAAGATGGGGTGTTAAGTAATGAAAAGACGACGTAATTTATAACGGTTCTGCATTTATCAAATAACAGGGACAGCATTCACGGCCATTACTCAATTCGGTAGCTTTTATGACTTCAATATTACTTTATGGTATGCTTCAGCAATTAGTACACTGAAACAATCTGAGACAAAGTAAAATGTGGCTGAAGGACTGCCTGACACTAAGCCAGTGTCAAAGAGGATTAACGACTATAAAGCTCCCAGTAAAAGTGTGCGACAATGGTTGATTCTTTTGACGTTTTGCTTACCGTGCATCTCAGTATATTTATCTCAGTATTTAACCAACTTGATGCACAAAATTTGTTTCAATTTGTTGCAATTTTGACCTCCTGATGATGAGCACGTGTGCTCGAAACATGTAGAGGCATGAAATAAAACTTATTGTGAAACAAATTTTGTGCATCAAGTTGGTTAAATACTGAGATAAATGGTTGATTCATCACACCGTTGGGGAAAGGAAGTGGCCCAGCATAAGAAACCGAAAACGAGAGTACAGTCAACTACCGAAACGTCGTGTATACCAAACAGGCCTCATACATTGCACAGTATCCGGCGAAATATGAGTCAGCTATACATTCTGTAGCCTCACAAAATACCGAACACTTCATATGGTTAATCGCATGGTGGGGAAAAATACATGATGAGAAACCCCATAAATTTTACTCTACATTAAATACTATTAGGGACATCAAATTCAAAACGATGAGTTGGAAGGGACGAAGAAGATAAATGAGCTAAGGAAAAACTTGTAGGCGTTTTCCAACTCTGAGATCTACATCTTCCCACTCCTCTTGCTTGCTCCGTCCTTCCACACCTTCAAGTGTTGCAAAAGCTCATTAACGACCCTCAGTTATGGTCTGAAGGTATTCCTTGTTGCTTTTACGTAAGTACCAGGCTTTCTGAATATGATTACACCGTACCGTGCCGAACTATCTTATTACTGGCCTCGGCTTGCTTTAACCAACTAACACGGCCGTACAGTCGCATTCTGATGAAAATTAGTATGTGAGAGAGTGACGCAAGGTCGACACAGAAATGCGCGAAACCCTATGTGGAAAGTCGACTGCTGTCGTAAATTTTATGGCTATGTTATAATGCCTACTTGTTTAAGAAACCTTAGGGTCATTCACTTACGCAACTTCGCAAGATGTGTTGCTTCTTCCGCGTCTTACCATGTTGGAATTTGCCTTAAAACTTTACAGACACAAATCAAACCTTCGTACACAATAAGTACTTAAAAATAATATTTCACTTACTGAATTCCAGCAATGTTAAAATATCATAACGTCCACCCGTTACATAAAACTCTCAGGTATAATCAGTTTTTCTTCCTGTCGACTCCTAGTCTGGTCTGCTTGCTAGAACATCAAAACTGAGCACAAAATGTCGCCAAAGCCAGGCGCTACAACACGTCAATTACAAAGCTATCAGCATGTGACACAAAGAGGATAAGTACACGTAATTCCACGTGTGTGTTTAGGATATGTGATATTGTACCATCAAGGTTTGTTCCAGTGCTATAAATGGGCCCCTACATGGTAACTTTGCTTTTTTAATACCCAATGTTAACCTATCAATTTCCACCTTGCATATCCCGTTGTGTTGTATATATGTATTGATAAGTATCCTGGAAACCAAAGAACTGACCGCAATAAGCAAAGCGCTATGCTGTTAAAATTGGATTCGGTTTAGGTATTGTTGCTGAAAGGTGTAACATGTGAGGAGCATGCGATTTACATCAGCCTTACAACAATGTTAAAATTAAGCTTAAGCACGATTCTTATGATTCCATGCCCCAGGTTGGTTTCAAACCCAAGACCCCTGTATTCTAGCGGTACAAAACAGCACACGCTTTCAAGCAAGCGGGCACCAGTACTTGAAAAACAATAAATACAGTTAGACAAATTACATATAATGAACTATTCTTCATTAGAGGGCCGATTTACGGCTTGGGCCTACCGGACAGCTGCCCAGGAAACCAGCCTACAAGGAGCGCTAGGACGTCACTAGAGCAATAGAAAATATGTGGCTAGTAACTTCAGGGTTCCACATGCGAAAAATTTCTTCGAAAACTACCCGTAATTTGGGCCCTCTCCGAGACGGAAAATGTTTGAAAAATAACGGATTGAAGTGGCGCCAAATTATTAGCCTGCCCGGGGCGCCGACATGTCTCGGTCCGGCCCTACTTCGATGATCCATGCGACATGAACGCAATGGCAGCGAATCCATCTGAAAGACAGGTTGTTTAAACCAAACAATATATCCCATCCGCTAACAAAGAGTAGAAAAATGTTTATACTAGTCTAATATGCCTAATTCACAAGAAATAGCATAGTTTAGAGTTTTTAAGACATATTTGCTTCCGTCTGACTGTACCACATAAACTCATTCAGGGCCCATATTACGTTTCACACAAGGTAGTTACTTTTATTAGCATGAGTCTAGCACAAAGTAGCCTACAATATTTTCTCTGAACTTCAGTGAAATCCTGAGACTCGTTTACGAAGACTATTAAACTTTATTATAAGCGATCATAAGAACAGAGTTGAGGCCCAAATGAGTTTAACCCCCCCCCCCCCGCAGGTTTATAAAAGCAAAGTTTTCTATATTCTCCCTTCAAGCCGTTGGAAGAAGAAATGTTACGTCCAACCCCGCCTTGCCTG
>Ga0123354_10011600_pt1 | contig 13634 bp, 9 predicted proteins | sample TergutLab28metaG_2_FD_97872 | JGI IMG/M metagenome (GOLD analysis project Ga0123354, IMG submission 97872) | Labiotermes labralis P4 segment gut microbial communities from Petit-Saut dam, French Guiana - Lab288 P4 | ecosystem: Host-associated > Arthropoda: Insects > Digestive system > Gut ... | reverse complement strand
GAACCTTCGGGTTCCGTGAAATGCGGGGAATTTCTTGACTAGCTGCAAACCAGTTAGCTTCTCAAGAAGGACTCTGCACCATGGAGTAAGTAAGTAAGTAAGTAAGTAAGTAAGTAAGTATTAGTAATGTGCTGGTAAAACAGTCGTAAGTCCAATTACAGGGACTACAGAGGGAAATTAGAAAAATACACACATAACAAACAACAAAGGAAGACACATAGAAAAGGGTAATAAGAAATTATATATAAAAGCAGCATTAAAATATTGTAACTGTTAAAGTAAAAATTGTTAAGGGAGAAGAATTTGTTCCTGAATATGTTTTAATAATTCCCCTTATAATAAATCCAACTAGATAAACTAATTTTTCAAATTTATTTTTGGAATAAAACTCTACATGTTTCGGACAGTTCCTCTGTCCATCATTAGGAGTTTCTCACTGTACACACAGCAATGGTAAGTGTCATAATGTGTTGTTGACAGCTTGCGAACAGCAAGCTGTCAGCAAACCTTTATGACATATACCACTGCTGTGTTTACAGTGAAAAACTCCTAATGATGGACAGGGGAAATGTCCGAAACATGTAGAGTTTTATTCCAAAAATAAATTTGAGAAATTAGTTCATCTAGTTGGTTTTATTTTAAGAATTTATCACGATGCACGGTCACCTGAACGTCAAGTTAATATTTCTCCATTCAATGCACTTTATTGAGAAGTAGGTGTGGTGTGGCAGGGCCAGTTGTTAGATGAATAATCGAATACAAGGGTACAGAAATACACAGAAGCTACACAACTGCTTGGCGAAGGAAATAAAACAACACAGAAGGTAGTCAATGTAGTCTAATTATAAATTCCCTAAATAAATTAAAACCACCAACTCACATGAAACTTGAGTGATCGAAAAACTGTGTAGGACTGTTAAGATTTCTGAATTACTTATCGAAAATATCTACAAATTGAAATCGCTAATGAAAACAGACCTACCATTAAAAATACCATATACTTACTGAAGACAATGGCCGTCGAAGCACACCTACCGGAAAGATAGTTGAGACGCTTAAAACCAGCACGAAACAAACAAAAACCTCTTGCGATTCAGATACGGGGCATGAAGTTTCAGATTTTCCAAAAGTGTAGGGAGAAATTTTGAATAGTTGTCAAAATTTATTAACAAGAGAGACAATGTACGTATAGCGTAGCATTCGGGCTCTCTCATGCAACCGTTATTGCAGTGGAAAAGCAATAAGTGTTACATATTGTGAGTGTGTGTTTGTAGCCGTAATTTATCCAGCACGCATTGCGCATGTGCTACATTGTCATTTGTAGCATTTCCCGCTCCGTAATATTGTTACATATTGTCTCATAAACGGCAAGATTTTCGACGAAACTTTATTGGACATAAAACGTGTGGTTCGAATTTCTCTGCAACTTTTGGTGGAAATATATTTTCATCCTCAGAAGAAATGAAAGAGACATGATCAAACATGTATATTGGTCTTCGTGTGAATTACATTTTATTTTTTTTTGTGTGATTTTAATGAATCTTGTATTTTCTCGACAGATTTTCGAAAAGTACTATAATATCAAATTTAATGAAAATCCTTCTTGTAGGAGCCCACTTTTTCCATGCGGACAGAAGGACGGTCGGACAGACATGACAAAGTAATAGTCGCTTTTCGAAATGTTGTAAACGCGCCTAAAATGTGGGTCTAGGTGACACCTCCGGAAATTTATTAAAGTAATTTTATTTAATTCATTTGACTTCGCTATTTGAAGTCGCCGTTAATGTATCGGGAATTAACGAATAAACGCAGGTGGAATAAAATGAAGTATTATATGCTGGAATTAGAAAATATGGCGATATCGAAATACATATTGTCTCGTGATGCTACATAATTCAGTTGATATGTGAATAGTGTATTAGTAACTACTTCGGAGGCTGAGAGAGTTTGACGCTAGTAGGGATCAGTAAAGGCTGCAGGGCTTGCAATACAGTGGCAGATTACAATGTATTTATTAACATCCTGCAATATCTGATATACGGATGGTGTGGAAATTTCCTGACGTAACATTATATGGCCCTATCTTTAAGGCACTCCAGGGCACGGTTGGGGGCCTGAGTAATTGACATTTGTGGGGGCAAAAGCACCCCACTGGGTTATAGCCAAAGTGATAGTGGCACTGTGCAACTGTTCGTGGACTTAACTGGTGTATATCGGGCCTCAAATTGTGTTTAACATTTATTTTATCTCAAAGAAAAAATTCTTTACTGAATAAAATTAATTTCTGTTTGTTGGCTATTTGCTTGTTGATCATCCCTCATATCTTCATGTGCGTAAATCAGTTAAGAGGGTTGTTCTGTTTCATATTGAGTGGAAATATCTAAGGACTTAGCATGAGCATCCGCAATAGTGTTTCATTTTCAGTGACAGCCATATCTTTGATTCTAATATTATAAAACGAATATATGATACACCGAAACTGTTACAAAATATACTTGTATTTACACAATGTATTTGGAGACTGATATTCCTGAATGCTTCTTGTTAAGCTAATAGTCTTTCAGCTAATCAAAGGAATAACCTCATTAATGGAAAGAAAATATTCATTGTTGTGCTTACACTTTGTTGTGTTTACACGTTACCCCACCATTTGATCCTGTTTCGGGAAATTTAAACGCAATCCACAGCTTTTTTCCCTATTCCTTGAAGATCTGTTTTAATATTATCTTTCCTTTCATATATCTGTAACAAAAATGGCTTCCTAACATCAGTTGTTTGGAATTAAATTTTTCGTGCATTTTTATGCACTATTTATGTGATACATACTTCACCCTCATCCAATAAGTTTACTCATTTGTGCAAATTAATTCTCATTTTAAATAGGTGCGTATGTGTAAATGTCCTGCATACAGAGGCTGGAATATAATTATATGAGAAATTTAACAACATGTTACTTCGTTAATCGGACAGTTCGATTTATGACGGTATACAAATAATAACGGAAAGTATTTTCAAATCATATGCCATCCTTTATTGAACGGAATTGTATTTCTTTCAGTCTTTTATACCTGAAAGCTTATATCGGCTGTCAGATATATAAACATACAGGTAGTAACATTCCTTAAGTTTTTATTGTTGCACCGTGCATTCTAAAATCTATGTAGTTCAAACGCCAACAAATGCACTAATTATTAAACTTGAAAATATTTTAAAATTTACATTATATTACACAGTAATATCGCTCCTACATGTTTCGTTCTACGACCATCATCAGGGAGCTTGAACTGCACCTGGCTAAAGTTATTTTTATGTTCAAACACTCGGTAAAATTACGTCGTTATATATTGTGTGGTGATGTGGCAGCATGTCATAGAGCGGCACACAACACACACACCGCTCTACTGCACTGCACACAACACACACACCGCTCTATGACATGCTGCCACATCACCACACAATATATAACGACATAATTTTACCGAGTGTTTGAACATAAAAATAACTTTAGCCAGGTGCAGTACAAGCTCCCTGATGATGGTCGTAGACCGAAACATGTAGGAGCGATATTACTGTGTAATATAATGTAAATTTTAAAATATTTTCAAGTTTAATAAATAGTGCAATTTTTTGGCGTTTGAACTAATTAGATTCCCAAAGTTTATTTTTAAATTCTAGCGCTTTATGATTGGTAACATATTTTTATATCAATGACACTGTCCGCTGTTATCATAAATTGTGAAAGTTAATACTCCGCAAAAAAAACGCGAGAAGAATAAAATATCCATTGTAGAATATACTTGACTCCCACAACATTTATTTTATCTAACGCACAGTTGCATAATAACTTGCAAAGTTCAGCAGCGTTACGTACGCTTACAGTCGAACCCGGCTATAACTGCAGCAGTTCACCCAACACCCCGACTATAACGCTGTTTATTCTGTGGTAACAATTAGTTCCTCATTCCTCCGTTATAAAAACACGAGTTTATTTTCCATATTAAAAAAAATCAAATTTCACTATATAAAATATAATAAAACAGATCATGAAACACAGTGCCAATTCCTACATGTTTCGGCACCAAAGTGCCATCACCAGGGAGTTTTTCTGCAACAAAGTTTCGTAGATCCAATAAATATTTCGGGCACTATACATTCACAATTCCATCTTAAAGTTTTTAAGTCTTAAATTATTAAAACCCAAAATTACACGTCCACCTTGCTACAGCGACATTACCGCACAGCGATAAGCCTCTTTATTACACACTCATAGCCTTAATATTCTTGGGCAGTGTGGTCAAACATCCGTAACAATATATGATACTAAAAAATCTCGTCCAGATAAGCATACGATGTATCCAGTGTCAGGTTTTATAGTGTATTCTAGATAAAGCGTTAGGTACACTTGACACCTTTAAGAATATATATTGCTACGGATGTTTGTGCGCACGGCCCAGGAATATTACGGCTATGAATGTCTAACAGAGGAGGCTTATCGCTGTGTAATAATGTTGTAGCAAGGTGGATGTGTAATTTGGGGGTTTAGCATTTTGAAACTTTTAACTTCATAATAGAGTTGTGAGTGAATTGTGAGTGAAATATGTGTTAGATCTACGAAATTTGTTGCAGAAAAACTCCCCCAAAGAAGGTACTTTGGTGCCGAAATCTGTGGTCACTTATTATGGGGAGGTTTTATAAAAACTGCTATTAAACTTGGGAAAAAAGAGTGAAACTTTTCAAAACAAAAGCATAAATTTATTTGATTAATGAAGGGACAGGTGTCACATAAACATCGTAAATTAGGGAAAGAAAAACGTGTGTAAAATTCGTTTCCTTAAAAGCTTCATATCCCCTAATTCGGCGATCACGTACTTCTAATTTGGGGAAGTGAATAATTTACACAGAAAGCACATAGAATAATTACGGAATTTTTAAAAAAATGCAAATTTAAATGATAAAAACTGGGAACAAGACAGTGTTTACCCTGACAAGACCCACAAATAAAATCTACCTTCATACCAGCACACAGTGTGTGCGCCCATCTGAAATATTTCGCACTATCCACTCTTCTCCATGGTGGTCTTCAGAGAAACGACCAGTACAGTTCACACAATCAGCGTCTTGTCCCTCTTCTTTTGTCGAATCGTCTTCGAAAGGAACAGCTAGGTCAGTATCCGAAACTAATGGAATGTTAGATGGCGTTCTATCCCGGAAAACCCTTTTTTCCGTCATTTTTGAAGGACCAAGAGCAACATTCGAATAAGCCGATTGGTTTTGGATTTAGTGGCCTGTTTGATTTTCTTTTTCTGAGTTGCTTCAACATATTTTCTGTAAAGTGAACTCTATTTTCTTTGTTGTTCCACCACGAGTATTTGGCTGTAGGTTCAGGCTTGGCACAGGGCTGATACCTGATGCTAGGAGAGCCTCAGCAGAAGTGAACGGCGAAAAATTAACAGAACTGAATGATGGATGATCGCTGGTCTTCACCAAGGCAGGATGGTTCAGAGAAGCAGCACCTGTGTCCTCGGAGGCTAGAGGGAAATCGTGTGGTCTGAAGATGTTCTTGTTACAAGGAAAACGGCCTGTCGCCTGGAAGCGATTAGCCGCTATCTCGCCTGTTTCAGCTCGCTTTTAAGCATTGCCGAATTGTTCGCCAATTTTTTAGTAGGTGACGACTCGCCCTTGGTTTGAAAGGAGCTTATTTTTCAATTTCTTAGGAATAGGATATTTTCAGGGGCCCCATGAAAGCTTTACCCAAGGGTTGAATTTTGTGGCTGTTGTGAGGTGGGATACAAATGTCAAAATGATTCTCTCCAGCTAAATTAATGAACTCCGGGCTCCTATTTTGTGAATAATGCCAGTCCTGTAATAAGACAAAGAATCTTATTTTGTGGGCCTTATATGTTGGATGAAATGAAGAAACTGCTGGGTGAAAATCTCGCTCTGTGTCCACCCCGAGGGATGGTACGTGTGGATTGATCCAGGCGATGTGCCATTCATCAGTTCTTGTTTCATATTTTTTCTTGGAAATATCTATAACGGAGAAATGAAGTGTCCAGTTGGACTCATGCACTTGACGACTGTCACAAGAGATCCCCGTTCTGCGGATTGAAGCGAAGATATCTGCCGTTTGTCTTTCAATCCTAATATTTCCGTGTGTTTGTTCTGTACAATAGTGATGCCGGTTTCGTCGCAGTTGTAGTGTCTTGCAGGATTATGCTGAATGGTGTACACAGCGGGTTCGTGGATTTAAAAAAAAACTGGGCTACTGATTCAGGGGTGAAAATCCTCACTCATGAGAGTTGTAGCTGAAATTTCTTGATGACGACGTAGGAAATTTTCCAACCGCTTGCATTATTTACATTTCTCTGGCAAAATTGTTTTTTAATTCCGTTTCTCGCCGCAAGTTGTTAAGTGAGATGCATGACGTCTGTCATTGTTAAGCCCAAAACCTCTCTTTGCATCACAAGACAGTGCTCAGCCAGAACAAATTCTACTTCACAAGGAAGAATTTGCTTCCTACCCAGTTTTGTTTTATTGCTTCACTTGAGCTTTTTTGCCGGTGTTTGACATAACGCTGTAGTGTTGTTTGTGGTAAGCTGACAACTGTGGACGCTTTGCAGCTGCCCATTTCCTTGTTCATTATAGCCTCAGTAGCTGCCTTCATCTTACGGGGTCCCATTTTTACCTCCGAGCCATCTGTAATATTGTATAACCCAGAAGCAATAATTCACAAGTTACTGACTTCCTAATATGGGGAGTCACATATTAGGCTCTTCAGACCTCCCCATAATGGGCGAAAAAAGGTGCTCGTTGAAACGGGCGAATAAAAGAGAAGGACATAAAATTGTACCTATGAAACATAGCAACGGTTTAAGGTTACACTTAATAGAGAACTGAGCACTAAACTAACTTAGAAAATAGCTTACCTTCAACGGGTTATGAATCACTGTTTAGGGATAAGCAAACATTTCACAGCGCAACGAGAAAACACACCACAGCAGTACTGAAGTCTTGAACAACTAAACGTTTTTAATGTGATTACAATTACAATTACAATTAATTACCTCATCTACTTAATAATTTACATTCTTAAGCACAGAGTGCGACACTTCTTGGTATGAAATAATGCACCTGCCCTAATTAGGAAACCTCCCCATAATAGGCGAGTTTCCCCTAAGATTTGACACCTGATATGAAGTGTGTTTTATGATATATTTGCTATTTTAATTAGTGCATTTTGTTGGTTCTTTAAACATATGAAATGTAAGAAAATGCACGATATGCATAACATAAAATTTAAACACGTGTTTAAAACGACCCAAAAAAATTTAGTCGTTTTCCTGCAGTCATAACCAACTTAGACTATATACATATAATAATCAAAATTCAGAACACATGAATACAGTATGAGTTTAAAAGAACTGATTAAAGGTAAAGGTAAAGCCATTTCCATTTTCGTCATGAAGGCATACAGGAAGAGTAAATGATTATCTCCACTCACTTTTCAGTCTGACGCTAGAAAGAGGTTAATTTAAATTACGGTGTATTTTAGTGTAAATATCGCGTTTACCTGCACATATTGAGTACTTGTGATCTAGTTACTTTATTTTGTTTTTCAAGAGTTAGATTCCGCAGGTTTGCCACACACATTGAACAAATAGTAACAATAATAAAAAAAATAATAATAAATATAAAAACAAAGGTGATTCCAGTAATAATACGGACGACTGGGACTATTTCAAAGTCTTTCAGAAAATACGTGAGCAACATACCAGGAAAACATGAAGTCAAGGAACTACAGAAAACAGCCATATTGGGCACTACACACACACTTCGGAAAGTACTAATGTAAAAATGCAGTAGATTCAACACTGAAACTAACGATATAAGCACCATGAATAGTAACAACAGAATAGCTGCAACACTGTATTCCCTAAGGACATAGTTTGTCTCCGGAATATAAGTATAAATACCCTTATAAATAAGAAGAAGATTATGATGATGATGATGATGATGATGATGATAATAATAATAACAATAATTTACACCAAATATGCTACAGTTCCAAAATAGTAGTGAAAGTGTGAATTTAGAAATTATGACATGCTGGAAATAAGTCGGTCTAACTTATACGTCATCACTACCTTGTGGACATTAAACTGCTTGTGACTTTCTCGCGAAGTTAATTAAATCTATTTGCTTTGTTAATGAATTTTACGAAGAAACTTTTTTGACGCCGACGATATGGGAAAGGCGGAGAGACACGGAGATGAAAAATCGAGTCCTCTAGATAATTTGCCGAGATACGTAAACAAAAAAAATTCACACCTCATCAATTTATGTGAACCTTGGCAACACTTCCATTGGCAACACCTCCATTGGCAACACCTCCATTCCCAACACCTCCATTCCCAACACGCCCGTACGTAGTGAATCTGATTCGCTACCCTTCTGGCATACATTCAAGCCACACTGAGCCACACCTCTCCTGCAATGTATACGTTGTGCGTAAGTCAGTCTGCATGTCTGTAGCCTTTTCGTTTCTGCAGTATTAGTTGTTTCGTCCCTTCCGTTTATTTATTGCCCGTTTCGGTGATATAAATACAGACCGATCACTGAAATTGGACCTAACATTGCTTCATCATTTTTGATGTCCTTTCGTGTGCAGTAAGATAAGCCTGACACGCTGTTAAAACCCACATTTTTATAAGCCATCTCTTATAGCCTAATCGGATTTTGCGAGTTATTCCAACTAATCGTATAAACTGATTTTGTAATGGGGTTTAACTACTGTTTGTTTTTTCTCCCCTACATTTCATTTCCCAAAAGACTACTTAAACTAAACTGCGAAGCGTGCATTGAAAATTGTGTGATTCGGTGACAGCCGTTCGCTTTATAAATCTCAGTTGTAATTTCGTAGAAATTATTCCATTATCTTTTCACACAGATAGTCAGAATGATATGACATGATATAATTGTTAACTGAAATTGCGTTGACACCCGGTGGTAGTAGTACAGTACACATTTACACACAAACAATACATAGAACAACACAATTAACAACTTTGGTTGGAAGGCTTTTTGGGATTCGAACCAAGAGTGGTCAAACTAATTGGGAAGAGTGCGGGCCTTACCCCCGTCTTTGCGAGTTATACCGTGGCATTTGCCGTACAACTCATGAAAAAGCACGGAAAAATCTCAGTCAGGGATTTTAATGTTTATGGTTCTGTGCATCGCTAATCTATATTTATCATTCTGCAAGTTCATTCCACATATTTCGGGTGGCAACCACACCCATCATCAGGAGTACAGAAAACTGTAACTACAGCCTCCGGTACTGGTCGTGTTTTTTGTGCAGCTACCTCCCTCCAAAATGGCCAAGCTTCGTGGCCACGTTGGAGGGAGGTAGCTGCACAAAAAATATTACCAATACCGGAGGCTGTTGTTACAGTTTTGTGTACTCCCGATGATCGGTGTGGTTGAGAGCCGAAACATGTAGAGTGAACTTGCAGAGTAATATATAGACTGCCTTGTGTTGCATCTCATTGGTCAATTATTAATATAGTTCAGTCAGGGAACTCGTTATGTTCACAAACTGTGTGTTTAGTCCATTTCATTATTGCATTTTATCATAAAACAAGAACACAAGTATTTAAAATTGTGTACTACATGTGGAAATGGGGTATAATATTGGTAGTAATTAAAATTAGACTTTATTTATAGCGGCGGAAAGGTTTATAACTTGGGCTTCTGGCTTATGGCATCGTAAAGCCTTTTAATTTTTGACTACGTCTAAGAAGATGCAACACTATAAACCAGAAGACTGCAACCAGAATTTATATTGTTGGCTAGCTGTCACAGAGGCCCATTCTTTATTCCAGCAATATAAGCCCATTACAGGAGAAAGTCACGTACCCCCTGCTTTCACATTAAATGCTGCATTTTGCCTACATCGTGTATTCATATGTTAAGTGTGGTTCTTACAATAAACAGTGATTATATATTCGCTGGCTCTGTTCCACAACGATATAAATTGTAGAACATAAATCCTCCGTGCATTTTATTGCAATTTAATGTGGCAAAAATTCGCTTTTTTATTATTTCCATTTGCAAGTAAGCTCAACACAAAGGGAACGTAATTTGTGCTGTTGGTCGTTACGTCATTATTTTGGCCTGCATTCTGTAGTCTAGAGACATTTACATATACTTAATGCTAGCTGATTCTGCTTGTCTACACCAACGTAATGATTTACAGTCTAATGGAGTTTCTGAATTACGTTTTCAAGGTTATACATACAGTTTCGTATCGTAATTTAATAAATACAACGCCTTTTGCACACTTATTTTGGTGTATTTTGCCGCAGGATTCGTTTTTGAGGTGTTAATGTTTACATAATTTGGGATGATAATTTTTTAGGCATCTTTGGTTAAAGAAAATATTGGTATTGAATTTTATTCTGAAATACAACTGCAAAGTTGTCTTGACTTCGTAGTTCCTTGTTCTGTTATGACTTTCGTCTTTAGTTTGGAATGCTAGCTGTTGATCTTGAAAGCTAAGCGAAAGGCCGAATGCATTTACACTTTGTAGCTAGAAGTTGCGAAATCCTAGATGACTAACCCTGGTTGTGTTTGAGGTTGGTGGAATGGACGTAGGTCACAGTAAATTGTGACAGGGATGAGCAGAGGAGCCGGAGTTGAGTGATGTTGAAAGTTGTGTGCACTACAGTGTAGTAGACATGGAGTTGTGAGTGTGGGCACTCCAGCGATTGTCAAGAGCGGCAGGGGACAGGGGTGGTGTTGCTGTAGACAGTAGGCGCACTGTAGGCTCCATGCTTTTGTCTATGTGGCTGCAGTGTTTTGTCGTTTCATTTCATACATTACAAATTTCAAATCAAGGTTGTAGACGCTGTGGTGATTCACAAAACACAATCACAGCAACTCGCACATACACTCGAGTTTTATTCCAAGGACTGGAAGATGCTTAACACTTCGATCCAGATTTCCTACGTTATAGTTGAATAAAGATAGACCAACTTGTTGTCACTTGCTTTATTATTTCTTTATTTAATGCTCAACATGTTTAGGATGTTAATACATCCATCCTCAGGAGCTTGCGACTTATTTATTGAGTTTTTTCATGGGTTTTATTGCTCTGATGTGGTTTGGCTGGGGTGGTGTGGTATCCGTGTACAGGCTGAAGCCATTGCTTCAGCCTGCATACGTAATAAAACAAGAGATATCAAGTTGGTCTTTCTTTATTCAACTATCAAGATCATGCACGGTCCAATAAACATAAGATTCCTACGTTATATTTTGATTTCTTGGAACATGGCTGACCAATTTCAACTCACAGGAGGGCCACATAACTAGTTAAGGACTAGCCTGAGGGCCGCAAATATGTGTACATATATCGAAAGGGAGGAAGGGATTTAATTCACTACATCTTCATTATTTCCAAACAAAACGTTACGCTAAAAGTAAGGTCAAATAACTAGGTAGTAAGCATAACTAAATTCGATAAAACGCAGAGAAATGTGTGTTTACATTATGGAGTTTTAAAATTAATACGTTGCATTTTGTAAACAATTTTCTGTTTATAAAGTCGCCACATAATTTTCTGTAGACCTGTTATATTATATTTGTTACACTGTGTTACTGCAACTATTCAGGTGACCAAGGGCCCCATGTTAGCCGGCCCTAATTAGAATGTATTATTAATTTACGTATTGATATGGATTGCCAGTATTTAATTTAATATGCGTTTTGCAGTGTTGGGAAAAATAAACTGTAGTGACGGCTGTTTGAATTGAAACACCTTGTTGTGCCATCGTCTGGTTATGGAGCAATATCGACAACCCGTCAGTGAGGGTTTCTATCAAACGAAGTGGCACGATTTCCATTTAGAAATCCTGTGCGAACCTTCAACCTACTACATTTATACAAGACTGCTGCTCTCTAAGCCGCACCAGTGAATGTACGTCACTAACACACACATATGACAGATAAAGAGTGTCTAGATTCTAGGGAGTTCCCCCTGTTTGCTTTTCACATTTTATACGTTACGTGTCTTTTATTTTAAAAATTAGCTTTAAAGACATCCGCTGTTAAAACTGTCTCGCTCTCAATTTTCACTCTTTGGTAACTTAAGACAGCGTAGTAACTACAGTATATAAAATTAACAGTATATAAAATTAAATTCGTCTGAGATATGACGCCGTGTCAATTGGTCAGTAGTTACCGACCTACTAGAGGATACTTATATCTCCACATTTATGACATATGCACCGTCGTATAATTACCAACAAACTGGGATCTGAAAACTGAGGCAGTAAGATTCTCCGAAACGTCGGTAATTGCTTCCCAATCTGCATGGATTGCTATCTCATAGATTTGAAACGTCATTCACAGTTCCACGAAAACTCATATCTTGAAAAATAAATTTAGTTTTAATTATTAGAACATTATATTATCCAACAGAAGCACAAATATATAATTCATAGATACAATTAGAATTATTATAAAATATTTAAAATTGCTCAAACATGTTTCGGATCACAAGGGATCCATCATCAGGGAGCTCTATACAGTGCTTGGCTAAAATTACATTAAAGGTTCTATCTCGTCCGTTGATATGGACGTAGTCGGTGTTATGGCAGCGTATTTGCCCGTGGTGCGTTTGTGTACTGCACAGTCTAGAGTGGCACTCTAGACTGTGCAGTACACAAACGCACTCTACAGTGCCTCTCTAGACTGTGCAATACACACACGCACCACGGGCAAATACGCTGCCATAACACCGACTACGTCCATATCAACGGACGAGATAGAACCATTACTGTAATTTTAGCCAAGCACTGTATAGAGCTCCCTGATGATGGATCCCTTGTGATCCGAAACATGTTTGAGCGATTTTAAATATTTTATGATAATTCTAATTATATCTACGAATTATATATTTGTGCATCTGTTGGATAGTAAAGTGTTTTAACCGTCATTGATGCACGGTATAAACATGAAGAATGAATTTTCTTATGATATCTTATATAAAGCTTTCAGTTTACTTGTTTTAATCCTTACATATTGGGCTTTTGATTTAGCGCTCCACGTACCGGCAGCGTATGGCGTCTGGCAAAAGTAGTAATGGCAGTAAGACGTAATTATGATCCATTAGTACAGTAAAGCAGAAGAAAAGCGTGTCTTTGAAAGGCGACACATTCCGTAATTTGATGTCATTTACCAATAAACAACGGAGGGTTTGGTTTGAGTTGTAATGCACAACAAAGTTAGTTTCATTCAGATTTCGTGTCCGCAGAAATCTGAGTTGCACCAGAGTAATGTTGTACTTAAAACGTAAAGAACAGGAAATATTTCAATTTTTTAACATCCTTTAAGAAGGAAGAAGAGGAAATGAAAAAATAAAAATTAAGACAAAAAGAAGGATGAGTGGAGAGTAGTTTGGGTGAATCTTATGTTTATTGGACCGTGCATCATTGTGATAGTTGAATAAAGAGAGACCAACTTGATGTCACTTGCTATTTTATTTCACGTCTTATGTGCTCAACATGTTTCGGACATTAATATATCCATCACCAGGAGCTTGCGACTCTTCTGTTAAATTACCACATTGGTCGTGT
>Ga0123354_10011598_pt1 | contig 13635 bp, 10 predicted proteins | sample TergutLab28metaG_2_FD_97872 | JGI IMG/M metagenome (GOLD analysis project Ga0123354, IMG submission 97872) | Labiotermes labralis P4 segment gut microbial communities from Petit-Saut dam, French Guiana - Lab288 P4 | ecosystem: Host-associated > Arthropoda: Insects > Digestive system > Gut ... | reverse complement strand
AGTTGTAAGGTTTCGTTGATGACGACTTCGGGGATCAGCATATCTTCCTCTATGGTTGCCGCCACGATTTGTTCGAAACGTTGAAAAAAGCGTTCTAAATTTTCGGGTTTTAGAGAGAGACCTGCGGCATATTTATGTCCGCCAAAGTGTTCCAACAAGTCGCTGCAAGCATCAATAGCGTCGTAGATGTCAAAATCTTTTACTGAGCGTGCCGAGCCGGTGATCAGTCCGTTTGCCTCGCAGAAGATGATGGTAGGACGATAAAACTCTTCAGTCAGCCGCGACGCCACAATTCCGATGACGCCTTTATGCCATTCGGGGTTATATAATAAGGTACACTTCTTTTTGAGGACTTCGGGGGATGCCGCGTGTATCAATCCGATGGCTTCTTGTGTGATTTGTGTGTCTAAGTTCCGACGTTCATCGTTGTGGTCATTGATGACGGCGGCGCGTTGAGACGCCTGTTCGACATTTCTGCAAACGAGCAGGGCGACGGAGTTTTTACCGCTTTCCATTCGTCCGGCGGCATTGATGCGCGGTCCGACAGAAAACACTAAATCGCTGATGGTGATGCACTTAGGGGGATTTGGCTCGTCGGGAACGATAACCTGCTTGGGCGCATTGGCTTCAATAACGTCCAAAATGGCTTTTATACCCGGACTTGGATTTTGATTAATCTGCTGAAGACCGTAGTATGCCAAAATACGATTTTCCCCCGTTATGGGAACGATGTCCGACGCGATACTTACAACCACCAAATCAAGATACTGTATTAAATCTCTGAATGGCAAGTTGTTACGTTGCGAAAAGGCTTGCAACATTTTAAATCCGACGCCACAACCCGACAGTTCTTTGTAAGGATATTCACAATCAGCACGTTTCGGGTCTAAAACAGCAATCGCCGGAGGCAGTTCATCGCCCGGACGGTGGTGGTCGCAAATAATAAAATCAATATCTTTCGCTTTCGCTTCTTTGATTTTTTCAACGGCTTTAATTCCGCAATCCAACGCAATGACAAGGGTAAAACCCTGTTCGTAAGCATATTCTATACCTTGTAAAGATATCCCGTAGCCTTCGTTATAGCGGTCGGGAATGTAGAAATCAACATTGGCACTCAGGCTTCTCAGGAAAAGGTATATCAAGGCAACAGCAGTCGTTCCGTCCACATCATAGTCGCCATAAACAAGAATCCGTTCCTTATTTTGCATGGCTTCACTGATGCGGTCAACAGCCTTATCCATGTCTTTCAATAAAAACGGGTCGTGCAAGCAATGAAGCGACGGACGGAAAAATGTTTTTGCCTCGTCATACGACGAAATACCTCGCAGAGCCAACAAGTTTGCCAAATGTTTGTTGATATGCAACACATCCGACAACTTTTTAACTATCTCTTTATCAGCACTTTCTTCTTCTAACCAACGTTTAATCATCCCCTCTTCTTTTAGCCTGTAAAAGTAATGTTATTTTCGTTACATATTCAGTAAAAAATGTTTTTTTATTTATTTTTTTTTTTTATTATCTTTGCAAAAAAAATTAAAGTACGTTTTAATGACACGAAAAAATCGGGTTCTGTTTGTTTGTCAAGAGATTATGCCCTTTCTGGATGAGACGGAAATTGCAAAAATCGGGAGGTATTTGCCACAAGGGACGCAAGAACGGAAAAAAGACATCAGGACTTTTATGCCGCGCTACGGTTATATCAACGAGCGTCGCAGTCAGTTACATGAAGTTGCTCGTCTTTCGGGGTTGAATTTAATTATTGATGGCACCGACCATCCGCTGATTATTAAAGTTGCCTCCATTCAGCAAGTGCGAATGCAAGTCTATTTCATTGATAATGACGACTATTTCCGCAGAAAAGCCCTGTTTTTTGATGAAGACGGAAAACTGTTTGAAGACAATAATGAGCGACTTGTTTTTTTCAACAGAGGCATTTTAGAGATTGTAAAAAAAATGGGATGGGCGCCGGGAATCATCCATTGTCATGGATGGTTTTCATCGTTGCTGCCCATGTATGTGAAAACAGCTTACCACACCCACCCGCTTTTTGCCAACTCCAAAGTTATACTTTCCGTTTATAACGACCGTTTCAAAGGAAAAATCAGAGAAATGGAACGCTTTATGTCTTTCCCAGGATTAGAGAAAAAAGAGATGAAAATTTATAAAAAAGGCACGTGGAAAGACCTGATGTTTGGAGCTATTAACTATGTCGACGGCTTCATACAGGGAAGCGAAACCATTGACCCTGAAGTATCTGCCGTCATCAAAGCCACCGGAAAACCTTTCTTGCCATATCAATCCATCGAGACCAATGATTATATAGAAGCATACAATAATTTCTATGATTCACTGTTACCTTCTGAAGAAGATTAATATCATTTCACTACCTTAATTTATTAGTATGAAATACACACGCAATTATCTCTTTTGGTTTGCCATCGCATCCATCAGCACCATATTATTAACAGCATGTCATAAAGACCCTTCCAGAGTAGGCTTTAACATTCAGCCGGGGTCAGACAATATCGAACTTTACGGCGATAGTACCACCGTTGTGTTCGTATCCTACACCGTAGAACACGACTCGCTGGCGACAACCAACATGAGCACACTTGTCGTGGGAAGCATCAACGACCCCATATTCGGCTCAACACAAGCCGCTTTCAACGCGCAATTTCGCCTGTCAAGAATCAATCCTTATCTGGGCAGAGATGTAAGTTTCGACTCTATATGTTTACATTTGGGCTATTCCAGCACCCCGCAATGGGGCGACGCTACAACCGAGATGACGGCATACGTCTATCGCCTAACCGACAGCTTGTGGCTCAATTCGGATGACACTGCCGGCGATGTGAGAGATGCCTATTATGCCACCAGTACCGTCCTTTACGACCGTGTTCCTTTGGGGTCGAAAACTTTTTTAGACCAGCCGTCCGATTCTACTGATACGAAACGTTTTTGGCTGAAACGCACTTCCGACGTAAGCAGCTATGTCTCTATTCCTTTGAGCGAAACGTTCGGGAAAGAGCTTTTATCATCTGTATCCGATTCAACGATAGGCAATGATGATTTTTTGAAAATATTATACGGATTGCGTGTTGATGTGGACTCTATTAGTTCCTCGTTTGGAAAAATGCTCTATTTCAACCCCGATTCCACAAAGTTAGTATTGTATTATAACTATCTCAATACCAACACCAATGAACGCGCCGATTCTATCTATACATTTATCATTGATAAAAGCAGATCCATACGCTTCAATGAATACAGGACAGACTACTCAACGGCTTGTGACGAACTTCAAAAGCAATTAGCAAGTTCATCGCCTGCATCGGGCAACCAAAAACTCTATCTGCAACCGTTTAGCGGCGTCCGTATCAAAGTCAATTTCGACGGCATTGAAAAACTGCGAGAGAAGAAAAACATCGTTATCAATGAAGCCAAACTGTATCTGAATAACGCAGAACCTTACAACAAAGATATGCTTCCCGTACAGCAATTCGCCGTATATACGGTGAACACGAGCGGAAAAACCGTCTTGACACCCGACGCCGAACTTGGTATGACTTATATGGGAGGTAAATTTAATTCGGGAAAAAACAGATACGAAACACGCATCACACGCTATCTGCAAAGACGGATATTAGACCCAAGCATGGACAACGACAACCTCTATATCTCCATCTCCGGCGCCTCTTTCAACGCAAACAGAGTGGTGCTGTTCGGAAATGATCCCGATGATGAAAATGACAAAAAGGCAAAGATTAGGATTTTGTATTCGGAATATTAAGACAACAAAAATACCTTAAAAATAGTTAGTTATGACCATCTTTCAAAAATTGGAGGTATTTGTACTTAAAACTTTCAAAACAACTTTGGAAGTGTTTTTGGATGCGTTGAGAATGAGTCCAAATGCACAAGGATATGTAAATGGTTCTGTTACAGAGCTGCTTTTGAAACAACATTTGGAAGGCTTAAATTATGAAGTAAAACGTATTCGCGAAAAATGGGAAGGCAGGAAACACTCCAATCATCACGGCGATTTTTACTTTCGCAAAAAAGAGACAAATGATTGGTTTGTTTTAGAATCGAAAGGTGTAAAATCTAACTCTGAAAAATGGCATAAACTTTACAATTACGAAAACCTGAGAAAGTTTTTGTATTCTCATTCTGAAAAATTATCGTGGATTGACAAAACAAAAGATATTGAAGATCAGGTTGTTGATTGGATTTTCACCCATCTTCCCAAGTTTTTAAATGAATACAAAGAAAGCCTTTACGATTACGAAGAAATTCAAAAATACAGCAAGCAAAATCGCACACGCGAAACCGATAAGTCCCGCATTATTATTGCTTTAAGCACTTATTCCCGCGATGAAATCGGTGATATGATAACCGAACGACTTGATTATTTGGCATCGAAAATAAGGGTTTTAGAAACACACTTTGTATCGGGAGTTTCAGGATCAAGTGAGAGGACACAAGCAACTCCACGAAAAGATGAATTTAATGTCGTTTCCATAGACATCGTTCTCCGATATGACGAACATAAATTTGTTTTTGCAAACCCAAATCAATTAGAATCTTCGGGAGAAAATGCAGAACATCTACAACAAAATTACATCATGGGCTTTGTTTTTCCACAAACAGACGGCAAATTAAAATTGGATTTGACAGATGAATGGTTTGATAATTTCGCAGATGTCTGTGCAACTTTATCAACTGAAAATGCTGTTAATGAAAATGATATGCAAATTGATAATCGTAACATCATCGCCGAAAAATAATGGAAAATCTGCTGTTCGACATACCACTTTCAAAGGAAGACAATCTTTTGCGTAGATTTGAAGAAATCCACGATTATATTTATGCAAATGATGGACTTTCGCCACAGCAGGCTCTCGAAGAGTTTGTCAAAATCTTGTTTATCAAAGTTTTTGACGAAAACAACAATTCAAACTTATTCTCAAAAAATAACATCTCCGCATTGTTTGAAAAAACAAAACAGAATTTTCCCGAAGTTTTTGAGCATGATGAAAAAATTAAACTTGCCGAAAAAACTATTTGTTTTATAACCAATAAGATACAAGATATTTCACTTATTGGTTCTTCGCAAGATGCCAAAGGGTTGGCTTTTCAAAAATTTCTTTCGCACCACGAAAAAGACCGTCAAGGACAATTCTTCACTCCTGAGCCGGTGATTGATTTTTGCGTTGAGATGATGCAACCCAAACCAAATGAAAAAATTATTGACCCCGCTTGCGGCAGTGGAGGTTTCTTGATGTCGGCGTTAAAGCATATACAGAAAAACAACCAAGATATTGATATTCAAAACATTATTGCCAATAATATTTTCGGCTTTGATATAAATAAAAGTATTTTGCGCATTGCTAAAATGAAATTGCTATTGGAAGCAAATGTAAAAACAAATGTATTGTGTACCAATTCGTTGGAGAATTTTGAGAATTTGAATGGTACTTTCGATTTAGTTTTGGCAAACCCGCCTTTTGGAGCAAAGATCATCAACTCTGACGTCCTTACAAAATTTGATTTGGGATATAAATGGACAAAGCACGAAAGTGAATTTTATAAGACAAAAAATTTACCTACTACACAAAATACTGAGATTCTGTTTATTGAGCGTTGTTTGAAGTTATTAAAAGAAGAGGGACGAATGGGGATCGTATTGCCTAACGGGAACTTTGAAAACCCGAGTTTGGAATATCTTCGTTTTTATATCAAACAAAAAGCCAAATTGCTAGCCGTTATAAAATTACCGCAGGAAACTTTTGTGCCTTTCGGAACAGGTGTGAAAACTTCGATTTTATTTTTGGAAAAAAAGACACAACCCACAGAGAGACAATATCCTGTCTTCTTTGGAAAAGTTACAAAATTGGGGTATCAAGGGAATAAAAACGGAACCCCCATCTACAAAAAGGACAAATTTGGACAAATTATAAAAAACCAAAACCGACAACCTATTTTAGATGAAGATTTTTGCGAAATAGTTAAACAATATGAATTGTTTCAAAGCAAATTAGAACTAACATCTAATAACTCTTTTTCAATTAATGACAGTGAATTAAACGGTCGGTTTGACTTTGACTTTTATTCGCCGGAAAATAGAGTTTTCGCCAAGACACTGAAAAACGGTAAAACGGTGAAATTAGGTGAGATTTGCGAAATCATAAAAATCAAGTCGCCGAAACTAAAAAATTCAAAAGAAACTGTAGAATATGTAGAACTATCGGACATAAATACTCACTCGTTTGAAATCATAAATTCAACCCCTTACAAGGTTCACGAATTGCCAAGTCGCGCAAGTTATGAAATCAAAGAAGGAGACATAATTACAGCAATAGCAGGAAATTCGGTTGGTACAAAAAAACACGCAACTGCTTTTGTTTCAAAAGAGTACAATGGCTGCATCTGCACAAATGGGTTTCGTGTCTTACGAAATTTTAAAATAGACCCATATTATTTTTTGTACTATTTACGTACCGAAGAGTTTTTAAAGCAGATGTTTATGTACCGTACAGGGGCAGCAATTCCGAATGTTTCGGATACTGATTTGTCAAATATTGAGATTTACATTCCGTTTAATGGTGAACAAGAGCAAATTAGCAATCAAATCAAAAAAGCATTTGAACTAAAACAGGAATTTAAAAATCAATTAGACAATATTGTGTTGGATGTGAAATAAAACCCAAATGATTTCTGATTCTGAAAAAAAAAGTTGGCTCCCCACAACAAAAAAAGAAGTCGAAGCACGCGGATGGGACGCATTGGACGTCATTCTCTTTTCGGGCGATGCTTACGTTGACCACCCCTCTTTCGGACATGCCGTCATCGGACGGGTCATAGAGTCGGAAGGGTTGCGTGTTGCCATTGTCCCGCAACCAAATTGGCAAGACGACCTGCGCGATTTTACTAAACTCGGAAAACCGCGTCTCTTTTTCGGCGTAACGGCTGGGTGTATGGATTCGATGGTCAATCACTACACCGCCAATAAACGGCTGCGCTCCGACGACGCCTACACGCCCGACAACAAAGCCGGCTTTCGTCCCGACTACGCCACAACGGTCTATTCCAAAATATTGAAACAACTTTTTCCCGACGTTCCGGTGATTATTGGAGGTATCGAAGCCTCCATGCGGCGTTTTTCGCATTACGACTATTGGAGCGATACGGTGATGCCCCCTACCCTACTCGACTGCAAGGCGGATTTGCTGGTGTATGGAATGGGTGAAAAGGGAATCCGCGAGATTGTCTCCAAGATGAAAAGCGGCTACTCTTTCGACGAAATAAAAGAGACAATCCCTCAAACGGCTTTCTGTTCCAATGCGTCAGACTATGGCGATGCCGTTGTTTTGCCATCGCACGAGGCGTGTTGCAATGACAAAAAAGCGTTTGCCCGTGCTTTTCGGATGGTGGAGGAGTTGTCAAATTCTGTTCATTCTCAAACGATTGTACAGAAAGTTGGCGATACGGCGGTGGTGGTAAATCCGCCCTATCCCGAAATGACTACCGAAGAGTTAGACGCGGTGTATGAGTTGCCGTTTACACGGATGCCACATCCGAAATATCGCAGTCGTGGCGACATTCCGGCATATAATATGATTCGCCACTCCATCAACATTCACCGCGGATGTTTCGGCGGATGCAGCTTCTGTACGATCTCCATGCATCAAGGGAAACAGATTGTAAGTCGTTCAAAATCATCCATTTTAAAAGAAGTTGAACGGGTGCGGGAGATGCCCGACTTCAACGGCACTATCTCCGACTTGGGCGGTCCTTCGGCAAATATGTACGGAATGAAGGGAAAAGAACCGGCAACTTGTGTAAAATGCAGAAAACCAAGTTGTTTGCATCCACAAGTATGTCCAAACCTTGACTGTAACCACAATGCCTTGCTCGACCTCTATCGCACCGTCAGAAAGATGGTGTCTCATGTCTTTATCGGTAGCGGCGTGCGTTACGACCTGTTTATGAACAGTCCGAAAGAGAAGGCAAAAGAGTACCACCATGATGAGTATTTTGAGGAACTTTTTCTCTATCACACGGGCGGACGGCTCAAAGTGGCGCCCGAACATACCGCCGACGAAGTTTTAAAACTCGTCAGAAAACCGGCGTTTGAGCTGTTTGAGACCCTGAAACACCGCTTCGACGCGCTGAGCAGAAAACACGGCAAACGCTATCAACTAATCCCCTACTTCATCGCCTCCCTCCCCGCCTGCCGCCTGCAAGACATGGAACTGCTGATGCAAAAAACAAAAAAAATGGGCTACCGCCTAGAACAAGTCCAAGATTTTACACCCACGCCTATGACGCTGGCTTCTACCTTATATCATACGGGCTTCGACCCCTACTCAGGAAAACCGGTTTACTGCGCCAGAACGAAACAGGAACGGGAGCGGCAACAACGATTTTTCTTTTGGTATAAAGGAAAAAAATCAGAATCATGGAAAATAATTGAAAATTAAAGAAAAACCATTAAAACTTAAAATTCATCTGAAATATCAAAGTACGCGGCGCCGCGAGGTCCATCGGGCGAAGCGAAAACTCTGTGTTGAGGATGTTGTTGAGCATGACCCAGCCTTGAATACCTTTGCTGACTTTCACGCCAACCCGCGCATCCATTGCAAAATAGCCGGTGTTATGTTCTGCCCAATAGTCGTGCAGTCCCGAGAAAATGATGCTTCTGACAACGTCCATCAAGTCATCCTTCTCTTTTTCCCGTTCGTCAACGATGAAATAATCCACTGCCAGCGTTTTACTCTTATACGCGAGGTTCGTGCCTACGCTGAAGCGGTTCCATTGAAAATCAAAAACGCCTTTGACAGTGTGTTTTTGCCTGTATTTCAGGTATTTGGAGTCGTTCGATTTCTCTTTCATCTGCAACGGGTTGTATTGGCGTTCTTCTTCTATTTTCTCCTTCCAATTGACGTCAATAGGTTCGATATAGACATATCCGATGTTGTAGGAGACGTTGGACGCCGGCGAGATTTTCCAAATCCCGTTGATAGAGACGTCAATGCCATATATCTGCGCCCTGTCCACATTGGAAAAGCGCGTTCCCATTCCGGGCATTTCACCGTTTGTGAACATGGTGATGAGTTCGGTCAGGTCGGTAACATGTTCAAAAGTAGTGTTGTTATAAAGTCCGAACTCAAACTCTATCATGTTTTTATAAAAGGTATAAAACCCCGCAAAGTCTAAAAATCCCGCGAAACTCCCCACTTTATACCCCTGTTTGATGCCTATTTCGGCGTTATATCCTTGCTCCGGTTTCAGGTCTTTATTCGGGTAGGCGGCGATACCTCCAATGTCTTTATAGACAAACTTTTCTGTCAGCGACGGATAGCGATAGCCTTGTCCGAAAGAGCCGCGAATGAAAGTGTGTTCTGCCAACTCGTAGTTCACGCCCCCGCGAAATACCGGTTTAAAAGGCATCTCCAGCCCAAACATATCGGTACTTGCTTCCTTAAGCAAAGAGTCCACACGATAATATTCCAACCGCAGACCTGCCGAGACGTTGAACTTCCTGAAAAACTTTTGGTCGTATTGGAAAAAAGTTGCAATGTTATCGCTGACATGAAACCCCGTCATCAAGGATTCGGTGGTTATATGGTTGTAAGTCAATCCGGTAGTGAATTGGGCAAAGCCGAGTTTTTTGTTGAATTGGTAATCTAAAAAATAGGAGTTGGTATTATCGGGTGGGTCGCTTTTGCTGTTGGGTTTGTCAATGTTGGCAATCCATTCGAGTGCTTCCTGTCCGTTGGTCGGGAAGGGGGTGTGTCCCATAATCCACGAAAAAAGTTTCACAATATTGGGCGCTGAAGCATTGGGAAAATATTCTTTACCGAGTTGCATTAAGCCTGCGAGAAATTCGGGGTCTGTTAATTCGTTGAAAAGTCCTTCATAATTTTGGGAGATAATATAGGGAAGATAGGGCGTAAAGTAGTTCATGAGGGCTGGCATTAACTCATTTAATTTATCGGATGCCAATCCCATTCCCGCCATGATATCCAACAGCGACTCATCGGTAGGATTTGAAACGAGCTTGTCGGATTTGTGGAAATAACGCGCTTTCACGTGGTGCGACGTGTTATTTTTTGGATTAACATAGTTGAAAAACGGGTCGAGATAAAGGATATTTCCTTGCCGGCTCATATTGGTCATAGGTGATTGACTGTAAGCATGTTCGGCTGATTCCCAAATAAAAAAACCCGAATAGTTATTATACAGCAGGTTACCGTTGAGACCATAGTTCATCCCTTTAATTTTCTTGTCGTGATAGGTAACATTCCCGCCCACGCGAATCCGTTGCGTATAGTCGTCTTGACGATAGCCTTCGTTGGTGTACATGTCGCCTCCGAGCGAAACGTCGAAATTGCCGATGCGCCGTGTATGAGAAAAATCGGTGCCGCAATAGATTGGATTACGGATACCATATAATACATTGCGCCGCAACATGGGTGTTACTTTAAATTTATCTTCATGCCAAAAACTGTCATCCCACCAGATGTAACTCTTATTTTTAGGGTCTAAATAGCAACCCATGTAGGTATTGACGCGCGTTTGCGGTTCTAAGCCTGGACGCTCGGTGCGGATATTAACGATTCCGTTTAATGCGGAAGAGCCATAAAGTACTGATGATGCGCCTTTTACAACTTCTATCTGTGCCACATTTTGCAATGGAATCAGATTCCAATTGATGTCGCCTACGGAAGGGGTGAGTATGGACATGCCATCAACCAAAACCAAGCTACGGCTTCCAACGCCATAAGTCCATCCGCTGCCACCGCGTATAGAAAGCTGCTGGTCAACGACATCCACGCCCGGGAGGGTATTCAAAACCACGCCCAAATCCTTCGGATTTTGTTTGATGAGGTCAGCCGGCTTCAACACCTCTATCGAAACCGTAATCTCGCTCAGCTCCTGCTCAAAACGTCCGGCGCTCACCACCACCTCTTTCATCAGCTCCTCTTTATGTCGCATATAAACATCTAACCGTTGCTCCTGTCCCTTGCGCATGACGATAGCATGTGCCTCCGACTCATAACCCATATAGCCGAAATTGACTATAAAACTGCCATCGGAAAGTTTCAGTTCGTAATAACCATTTTGGTCGGTAGCGACGCCGATAACATTATCACGTTCTTTGTGGTACACGTTCACGCCGACCAGCGTTTCTTCGCTCTTTTTGTCATAAACATATCCTTTCAAAACCTGTCCGAACGTGGTGAGACTTATGGTTGAAAAGAAAATAATGGTAAAAAGTTTCTTCATGCTAAAATATTGAATTTTAATTATTTATTGAATCAAATTTGAATATGGAAGTCGCTGCTGTATGGAGCGACTGAGTGATATTTCGTCGGTATATTCCAAATTGTCGCCTACGGCGATGCCGCGTGCGAGGATGGAGGCTTTGATGTTGAACGGCTCTATCTTTCGGAAGATATAGAAGCCGGTGGTGTCGCCCTCTACAGTTGCAGGAAGGGCAAAAATTATCTCGCTAATCTGCTGCTCTTGAAGACGTTGCATCAAAAGGTCAATAGATAAATCGTTCGGACCAATGCCTTCAATGGGAGAGATAACCCCGCCCAAGACATGATATACGCCGCGATAAACATGCGTATTTTCAATGGCGATCACATCGCGGATATTTTCTACCAAACAGATGGTGGCATGGTCACGCAATGGATTTTCACAGATGGTGCAAACCTCTTTATCGGAAATATTGTTGCAGGTGGTACAATAACGAACATACTGTTTCAACAAAACAATGGCATTTGCCAAACTTTCAACCTCTATCAGGTCTCTGTCCAAAAGATGAAGCGCCAACCGCAACGCCGTCCGCTTCCCGATTCCGGGCAAAGAACCGAGTGCTTCCACCGCTTGTTCCAAGTATTTTGAATGAATATCGTCCACTGCGTGTATATTTTATTATATGATGCCTATTGCGGCTTTGAACGCAGATAGGGAGAGTAATTTTAATGGTTGCCTGACAGGAACAGCAAGCAGTTTTTTGTCGCCAGAAACAAGAAAATCGGAATAGCTTTGATATGCCAAATCAAAAAGATAGTTATCCTTTGGATCCGGACATTGGTCAAAAATGGCTTGTGTGGGAAGTAATTCGGTAACTTGTTCTACAAACCAAACATACTTTTCTGTGCCGCCGGAAAAATATTTTGCAAATTTCGGTCGCTGTATCACCTCTTTCAATTCCGACATTAATTCAGCAGAACGATAGAAAACGACATCGTTATTTTCTATCATGTCAATTATTTCCTCGGATTTTCCGGAGATAAAATAACTTAGCCAAATATTAACATCAAATACGGTGTTGTTTCTCATAGTGTTCTTTTCTTACCGCATTAACCTCATCAACAATCTCTTGCATTGTTATATCATTACCAAGTACCGAATTGTCAAGGTTTTGCGCCATAACTCGCAAATACATCGTTTTCAACCCGTTTTCCAACACTTCGGGCTGATTTTGCTTCAACACAGAAACATAATAGTTAATGCGTTGTGTCCTGTTTCTGCTCTTTTCAAAAACTGCTTCCATAAATTATATCCATATAGTTTAACCCTGCAAAGGTACATTTTTTTAGAATACATTATTATCATCTGTGCAAATCCGCGAAATCTGCGAACTAAATTCCCCGTTTCAACCACTCCACATACGCATCAATCTGTTGCATTTCCTTCGGAATATCAATTCGTTGCGGGCAGTATGGGTTACATATCCCGCAGCCGATGCAACGGTCGGCTTGACGAAGTTTGGGTACGGTGCGGTCGTAGCCGACTAAGAAAGCGCGGCGTGCTTTGCGGTAATCTTCGTCGTTAGCGCTTTGCAGTTTGTCGCCGGCGCTCACAATGCGGTTGTAGTGGGTGAAAACGCCCACGATGTCAATTCCATACGGACAAGGCATACAATATTGACATTCGGTACATGGTATCTCTTTGTTATTCAATATGATCTCCGTTACCTTCTCCAGCGCTTCGTATTCCTGCGCGTTCAACGGTTTCAGCGGCGAACAGGTGCGGATATTTTCCTGTACGTGTTCTAAATAGACCATGCCACTCAGTATGGTGAGGATGCTTTCCGGCGTTCCGGCATAACGGATAGCCCATGCCGCAGCGCTCTCTTCGGGGTGTATCGTTTTCAGCGTTTTCAGCGCCCGTGCGTTCAGACGCGCCAGACGACCGCCCAACAGCGGCTCCATGATAACTGCCGGCACATTCTGTTTCTCCAATTCCGCCAACAGATATTCCGCGTTGGTGTTGAAACCCGACGCATGTTTCCAATCCACATAGTTGAGTTGAATCATGGCAAAGTCCCATTGAATATCCATAGATAGCAGATAATCAAACACTTCTATATCTCCGTGATACGACCATCCCAAGTTGCGGATACGTCCGGCTTCCCGCTCCTTCAACAAGAAATCCAGTACGCCGTTATCGAGAAACCGCTCTTTAAAGCTCGCCATGCCGCCCATGCCGATGCCGTGAAGCAGATAATAATCTAAATAATCCACCTGCAAATCTTCCATAGATTTGTGATACATTCCCACCGAGCCTCCCGACTTCGACAATGCGTCACCCTAAATATTTTTCCAGAATTTT
>Ga0123354_10011597_pt1 | contig 13635 bp, 9 predicted proteins | sample TergutLab28metaG_2_FD_97872 | JGI IMG/M metagenome (GOLD analysis project Ga0123354, IMG submission 97872) | Labiotermes labralis P4 segment gut microbial communities from Petit-Saut dam, French Guiana - Lab288 P4 | ecosystem: Host-associated > Arthropoda: Insects > Digestive system > Gut ... | reverse complement strand
CGGCATGACACAAGTTAATATTACGTGCTACGGCATGACACAAGTTAATATTACGTGCTACGGCATGACACAAGTTAATATTACGTGCTACGGCATGACACAAGTTAATATTAAACGTGACTGCATCACAGCTGTGAAATAACGAATTCGAAATCAGTAGTTGATAAAAGAAAAGTGTCGGAACTGCAGATATTCCAGTTTCAAACTTAATCTAGAATGGGTAATAATAACAAACATTATTAACTATAACCTGTTCAACTGAGTATTTTACGAGTATGTATCGGCTATTTTATTGTGGAGTGCTCATACCTCGGCCACCGAAGTGGATGGAGCTCTAATCCGTGTTGTCTCTACTGCATATAGAACGTCGTGAGTGTATGCGTCAAGTTCTATTTAATGACGACGATTCTTAATGCCATTAGACAATCGTTACATAGCAGTCATGAGATGCCTACTTTTCGAGCGGCATTGAAGTGTCGTACTTTCATGATAAAAACTATGAATATTCTAGTGAAGCTATGCTTTTATGTTATAGCTACAGGGCTATAATATATATTATAAATTATGGATATATATATATATATACACATAAACTGAAGCGTAATAAGTGGAAATCACAGCCACAGACGCCGTAGATTAGCACGTGAATATTACATTAACCTGTCAAATGACGGAGTCGAGTCGACTTTAGTAAACCATGCCGTATAAACACAAATTGCCTTTTTAATAAACACGTTCTTCGAACGGAAGTTATAAATTTGTTTATCGGTGAATAAATCATCCAGCAAGATATTCTAGTGTGAATGTCCTACGCGTGTATTCAGGAGCTATTGGCTCAAATCTTTACGGGACATATTTTTCTAGTCTCTTCAGGAGGATACCCGGAAATCTTCAAACATGTTATGATACCTTGTCAAATTCCTGCCTACTGAAAATTCAGCAGCATGCCCCATTTCGATTGACATTATAACATCTGTAACTGCGACAGTGTCGTCAACTAACCTCAGATTCAACACATCTAAGGGTATTTTACTTCATATTATTCAGCTGTGAACTGACAGCTCTGTGGGAAGAGGGCAAAAGTGAGGGAAGACATACCTGACAGCTGTCCTCATTCAGCGTCATAACGGACTGCAATTTCGTCTTACATTTGAGACACACAAGGCCAAAATCTAACTAGACTTGTCTCATGTGGGTGCAATTCACAGTGACTAATCTACTAATGTTACTTTCAAATGGACGTTCAAAATTTTCTTGAAATACGAATGCCATGTTTTTGTTATGCACATCAATCTTCTGTCTCCCGGAATTTCTAAACTTCGCTCGGCCAAAAAAAAAAAAAACACACACACACAGACTAGTCACTTCTAATAACCAGCTCAGGCAGACATGTTGTGTTCCTCAGAGAGTTCAGGTCAACCATACTGTCATGGAGACGGTTCTACTGACTGAGGAATTTTGGTGTGGAATTGGACATTTTTATTACTAGAGTCCAACATATGAAACGTGGTAATATAAATATTTTATTAACATAGATGTATACATCTCCGGTGAGAATTTACGTTTTGGGTAAAAAGTAAAACTAGATTATCAGTAATGATTGGTGACTTAGAGCCCACAATAATATACATCAGCAGTTCAAACACAGAATACAACATTTCCTGATTAACGAACGTTTCAATCGTATTCATTATCTCACTCCAGGTATAAGCAGAGAGAAAATGTGGGAGACAACTAACGCCTTTGCTGGGTAGTTTAGAGGTTTATTTATCGACGTCAACAGACACAAAACACAATGAGACGATGGTAGACGGGGTAACATGTCAAATGACAGTAGAAAAGTTAAGGCATAAACAACCTGTCGGTATGTCAAGTTATCAGCCACAAATCCTATATTAACTGTCCTGCAACTGAATTCGGACCTGGTGGTCGCAAAGCCGGAGACTAACCGCTTAAGCTACAGTAGCCCGCGTCACTTGACTTACAACCTTAGGTTACATACCGCTCTTAGTGCTGGTTAACGTAGCGGCTTTCCAAAACACGTCGCAATATAAAATATAAACCGCAAAAGTATTCAGTATATTCACAAAGAACCAAGCAAAGTTTTAGTGCTAAGAAGCGCTCGAAGGCTATGAATTTAATTGCTGTAAGTTTTGTTTATAACCACGTCAATCTAGCAGCAGAAAAACGTTGAAGATAAATGAAGAGTGTAGCAAGTTGTTTCCCCTCATGAACAAATAATACCAGCATTCCGTCGACCTCATAAGCAGTCGGATAATTAATGTATAGAAATATAATGGAATAAATAAATGGAAGAGTGACATTTCTGTAAGAACCATTATTCTCAGTTCGTGGATTGTTAGTTGTTAACCAGCAAAATGCCTGAAACAGCTCTGCCGTACCTTGAGTTTCTGCTTGTGGCCACACTGACAGCAGCAGTAGGAGAGATAATCCGGCAAGGGTGGCACGAAACTTAGGGAATCTCTGTTCTCTCCGTAGTCGTCCACGAGCTTGCGGTAGTGGACCCGGAACATAGGTCGGGTTGCGCCGGTCGAAGAGCTCTTGTGGGAGCCACCGAGTCGGCCCATGGCGCAGAACCTACCACGTCCATGCAAACACGCCAGCACCTCAATACCTCACATTTCATCCAACACACACACAGCCTTCAAGCTTATTTTCATGCAGGCCTTATGTCGCACTGTGCAACACTGGGAAAAGCTGGTAACTTCACTTGTACGCTTCAAAGGAATATTCTTGTGTAGGTTATGTTTTCACATCCAACACACTTGCCTAAATGGTCTTTCAAGACACTAACTTTTATGGTCCATACACATGAGAGAAACCTTGGTAATATCTGTGATAATTACACTGTTCTAAGTGACATTTTTTTTATCTGTTCGACCAATTTTATGAAATACAACCTCTGGAAGGTTAAGAATTTTGTGGTTAAACTGTTGCGTTCTGGCTGTGCATTGAAAAACGTTCGTACCAACGAACAAGCTTGTAGTAACTAATTGTGACAAATAACAATATCTACTTCACAATTCTAACATTTTTTAATGAAATGACTCTTTCCGTCAGTAATTGCAAAGAATTATCATTTAAGTTACAGGATCGGAAACTGGCAGTCCTGATAGAAACAAACGGAACATTCCACCAAGTACAGAATCTGCGTCACGTCCTCTTTGTTTAAATAGTCGACTGTGACTCCAACGGAAAGAGTACTGCTGCAACGTGTCACCACCTTATGCTGTGTAGAAGCTGTAGCCTTAATAACATATTAAATACTTTTGAAGACTGACCAATACGATTCATTCACACGACACTGAAGATGAAAGCACAGGGCACTGACACACACTCGCACACACCACATTACAGCTCTCACAAAGTGTGGCATTTCGTGCACTTAAAAGACCCGAAAGTAAAAAAAAGTTCCACACATGCATATTATTAAATTAAAGGGTATCCAAATTGTGTCACAATACCGGACAATTAAGGTATCAGGACTAATAAAGAAACACTAAATGCTGATGAATGCAACTATCGGGAAACATTCTTCCTTCCTATTAATTTAAACAAAATAATATCCGCAAGCACAAAAAATATTAAAACTCGCACATTTTGAATACTCAGAAGTACTTACGAAATCATGGTTTTGTGTGTGTAAATTTATGAACACCACCAAACACTGTGTTGAAGGATGTTATGCAAACGGCACACTGGGTGGGTGTGTGTGTGTGTGTACGAGGGGGGGGGGTGCTATCCTTTGATGTAAGACTCATTAACAGATGCCGCTAGGGTGTTGCTAGCCAACGTCCACACGCCACAGTCACCACAACGTCATCGGGTTCCTACTGGCACAAATTGAATAGCATTATTAGTGAAGGAAAGCTGCTGCAACGGACTCTATGCACAACGCACCCACACACACACGCTACGTCACTGACGACGTGGGTTCCCTAGCTTACAGTTCTTTGTATGTACAAAACTGGCAGGGTATATCTAACCTGCAGACACAGAGCTCTCTTACTAGCAGATCTGCTTCGCTGAACTGGTGAGAGATTAGTGAATGTAACGACAGGTTAGCAAGGTCGAATAACACTCAAAAAAATTCAGGTACTAATAAATAAGCTAAACCAGTTCTTCTTCGAACTCGTTTCTGTTAGTGAAGAAGGTCATAAGCTTAACTGTTACACTTGCAGGGAGGTTATTAATAAACAGGGACTAGTTTGCTTCATTACACATTAGATGCACCACAGATTTACTTATGTGCGTATAACGAAAAATGCTACAATCTTCGCTCATCTTCACAGCACTTCCTGACTAAACTGTTCACTGCAGGCAACACAATTTGTAACTCCTTATACATTTCCAAACACATATCCTTTACAGCACTAACACTAATTTGTATTAACAATAAAGAGATCCATGCCGGTTCTTGATAAATGTTCGACTGGGTCGTGTGGCTGGAATGTTTCAACTGTTGGCTTGCGGCTTGGATGGTTGGTTACTGGTCCCGCATGTTTGTGACGTGGTAGCTTGCTTGGCAGACCAGTTTCTGATGGGGTTCTCTCACTGCTAGCAGCTGCCGAGAAGGATGTTGTACAGTATATCAGCTGAACCGTCCTCTGCTGCACAAGCATACAGACCGTTCTTTCGCGTTCCAGAGCGGCTGCTTCTTGATGGATGTAAGAGAAAGCCTACTCTCGAAGGAATGTCGTTCGTCTATGAATGCAGTCGTTCTTAATCTTTTCATACGACAACTACGGACAGCCATGGACCGCGAAGACCACACGGCTCGTGAATGTTGCTGTGTCGGTGATGTTTAATCGTGAAAATTCTGATCACCATCTTAGAAAATTTCCACGAAAACGCATGTACAGTACACAAGAAGTAACTTCTTGGATGGTCGTATTTTGGTGAATTTGATACGTGTTAACATCCGAGGTGGATAGTGTTTACTGCGCCGTTTTCACTGTGCCCTTACATAAAACAGATTATGTTTCGTCTTCACATGGCTAAGATCAGTGCTGACGGCTGGCATCGAATTCGGTCGTTTTGAAACAGCAGCTAATATGCTATTAAGACAAAAACTTTCAGCGCAAGGTAACAGAAAATAAAGTCACAAGATCCAAGCTAGGACTAAAGAATGATTTAACAGAGAGGCAATGTACGTATAACGTGATATTGAGTAGTATTTGTGTAAGCATTGGTGCCGTGGAAAAGCAAAAACTGTTACATATTCTCAATGTGTGTTTGTAGTTATAGGTTCCAGCATTCAGTGCGCATGCACCATATTCCCATCGGGCCTGTCCGGCTCTACATTATTTTTCACATTATCTCATAAACGGCACAATTTTATAAAAGGAGTTATTTAACATAAAATGTGTGTTTTGTTTTTCTCTACAAATTTTGTATCAAATATTTCCCATTCTAGAAAGAACTGAACGAGATATTGTCAAAAATACATATTGGTCTTCACGTAAGGTACTCGTTATTTTTGTCAGATTTTCAGGAAATTTGATTTTTTCAACAGATTCTCGAAAAATACTCATATGTAAAGTTTTATGAACCTCCCTCCAATGGAAGCCAAGTTTTTCCATGTGGACGGAAGAACATACCGACATGACGAATCTAATAGTCGCTTTTTCGAAATTTTTGAAAAGTGCCTAATTATAACATAGCCCATACCAGTCTTCATGTATAAGGAAGAAAAATGTTGTGTAGCTCTAAAAACCGTTAATTAAAATTTATGCGGACCACAACGCATCTTCTAAAATTCCACGAAAAGTTATAAGGAAATGTAGACCATAACTTTTCTGACGAGAAGTGGTAGTATGACTGCAAATTTTAAGTCCGTCATTAGTCGAGCAGACTACTTTAGAGCTACTCTTGTGTTCGGAAGCTGTGAAGCTGGGATCTCGATCGGACAACGGCCATCCTGACTAAGGGTTTTCGTCGATTTACTTTATAACCGGCCAGGGCTCGCGGTTCAGATCTTGGACTGAGCTTCCAAAAGATGATGTCATATAACAAACTGGTGTGTGATTTTAGGCTTCCGCCGCGAAGTAGCTGCGAACTTGAGCTCTTCTGGGTAATTCCAAGATATTTTAACCCTGAGGATGGGACGGATAGGTTGTTCCGAAACGTCGGCAATAAATTACCACTATCCACTGCGTGATAACCCAGAGAAGCGCAATTATCGAATAAACTGGTGATTTGGTTTTTATCCTGTTTACATAGAACATCGAAATTAATTTTAAAATATCACTATTCAATATTTAGAATGTGCGAAGAAAGTTCGCATTTCAAACTTCTAATTTGTACGCACATATGACATGCATTCATAATATTGAAACGGTTTATCAAACCTCTTTTCCACGAACAAGCTTGCTGGCAAGGTAGCTATTTCTTAAAAACAGGGAGAGTAAACACTCACGACTGTTTACGTGAACCTTACATGACAGTACAAGTCTGTGTACCACATCCGATTATTATTGATACGGACACAGCATCACGCTTCTCGTTAGTCTGTAAGACCATCAACACGATCCATTTTCTTCGAGGAGTATTCTCATAACTGTAATTAATCTGTAAATCTAACATACTCAGTTAACATCATTAAATAAATGCAAGCGGTGCGATTTTTATGTAAAGGCAGTACGTGGCGATCAGAATCGGCTTGACATTCCGCAGTAAATATTCCGTAACAGAAGCCTCATGTAAACCGACGACAATAATAATTTCGTGACCGTTAGCCAGTCCCTCCAGATCAGCCCACGTTAAAACCTCGATTAATCCATGAGTGTTTCCTTCCACATCTCTTCTAACTCTTCATTCATAAACTAATTTACCAACGTCGCTGTACTGGCAAAAGTATTTAGTTTCGTAAAAGCAACCACAAAGAAGTATCCAGAATACGAGAAGGTTTATATCTGAGCCTACTTGCTTAAATCCCGTAAGATATTCCACGAAGGCCTCAGCCAGTGCAACGGTATTCCAGCCGAGATATAAACCGTTCACCTGGCGAAAGCTGTAGACAAGTGATGACGTTTGTGTTAAGTTCCATTTCATCTCCAAAATAAATATACCCTAAGTCAACTCGAACGAGAACAGCCACGTATTAACAGTTTTCATGCCGCGATGTAGACTTGAGACAGATTCAGCTTCTTATCATTTGTATATGGGCATCGGAAATTCCTGGAATTCCTTCCGTCTTTCACGCCTCAACAACTACTTAGCTGGACTGTACACAGCACATAAAATACCTCCCTGTGATCTGTCAGATAAAGTCGTGTAGCAGCCACATGAAAGGTACGATCATTCTGCGCTAAGCCTACTACTCTAATCCCGTAACAGTGAAATCCCTTTACTGGACAGACTCACGTGCTCCCGGTTTGTAGTTAACTTAGTTTGGAGCCAGAGATCAGATCTATACTTTACAAAGTTACCTTCTTCCCTTCCTAGGGCTACATTGTTGTTGTTTGCTACATGAAACCTACTTGGAGAAAGAAGTCTCCCAGAAACCCATGAGAGTCGACAAACAAAGGCAAAGGGCGGTGTATATCGGAAACGGTCAAAGGCGGCATTAGGCTAAATCGTTGGGGCACTTCAGATCAGAGGTACTAAGGGCAATCGAGACGAGGATACCCTACCAAAGCAGCGAGACTCCTTACACTTGGTGGTTACGTCTTTTGACACTTACAGCACTCAAGCTACTGGTGTACAGAACAAGCTGCAGCGCGAAACTCTCATTCGGTACTGTTCTCCCGGCACCCACACTTCTGGTATGTGTGGAAACAAAACGAGTTCTGAAGTGCTCCGCACCTTTTTCTGCCACTTCTGATCCGTGTACAAACAAAGGACGGGGGCATGAAGTAAGTTGTTTTTCACAGGAGGTACATATGGCCGCGCGGTCTAAGGCGTAAGTCTGCGGCCGCTCGCCTGCTGAGACTGTGGGTTCGAATTCGACCGGGGGCATGGAAGTCTGTCTGTTGTGAGTGTTGTATGTTGTCAGGTAGAGGTCTCTGCGACGAGCTGATCACTCGTCCAGAGGAGTCCTACCGACTGTGATGCGTCGTTATGTGTGACCTAGAAATCTCGTGAATGAGGAGGTCCTGGCCCACTGTGGGTTGTTGCGCAACAAACAAGCAAACAAACATATGAAAATATATTGCCCCAATCATTTATTGTGCCTCTGGTTGATTAAGCACCACACCCTAAGAATACATACGGGACTGTAGGCACAAACCCATACGTTTTTAGCTTCGGCACCAGCTGGAAGCGAGCTTGAAGTCTTGGCCGCTTTAGCGTCAGGAAAGAGCTCTCGGTACCTCTTAGATAAGGGATGGCGATCCTATTGCACGCGGGAATCATTGCTGCCCCATTTGCCTTATTTCTTTTGCCCGACAAACGCCGCTGTATTGTGAAGAATATGTGTGTGTATATATATACAAATATCTGACCGCGTAGAGACTGTATATGAATTACCGTTTCTACAAATTGATGCTGCGAGTGAAACATTTTAAACAAATCGGCAGTTTGCGAAGTGTTGACTGGATATTTATCATTGGGGAGCTGATCTGGCGGTGATTGGGTGATTAGGTGACATTGAACAAAGCATTTTACAATCTTCTGTTCAAAAGGGAGGTAGAGAAGCTCGAGTTACTTCCATATTTTCTTCTTTACCACTTCCTCGAAGAAGCCTTTATTAGAAATAAAATAATTATAACATACATCAATTACACAATCTGGACGGTCGGAGCTCATCAACCTGCTGGGTCCTTGGAGTATTCCTGTCCACAAATGCTCCCGGAACGATCCTGCGACCGCCCATATTTCTATGGATAGAGGCGAAGCTTCGAACCGAGGCTGGAGGTTTTGATACGTAATTACTCAGTGCGAAGATGTGATTAAGAGGATGGTTGATTCCTGCTATCGTATGGCTTGTCGTCTTGGTTCTGTAATGCTTGTGGAAAGTAGCTTTAGGACAGAACGCGTCAGCTTACAAATCCAGTTAGAGTTATAAAACCTAATGCCTACGTAGCTAGCGTCAGTTGTCGGGTCTACAGATCGGTTACAGTTATTATTATTATTATTTTTATTACTATTTCACTTTATTCCTGTGAATATATTGTTACTTCGGTACAGATTACATGTACGCTAAATCAGTCGCATAGAAATGTATCCTCAAAAACTCACATCTTCACCACCATATTTGTAGTTGTTAACGTACAAATAGCATTTTACACAAAATGTGTATATATGTTTTTGTTAGTGTCACATCGGATTTCATATGCACAGCTGTAGTAGTACAGCATATTAGCCAATAAATGGACAGCTAAAGAAGAACGGCACCATATTGCTATTTTATCTAAAAAATATTCATGAAGCAAAAGCTGTATAGCTGTATAGATTTCAAAAACTAAAGGTTCATGCGAAGTTTCGTGAAAATCAGTCAAATATTTGAACAAATGAAATGGAAAGACATGGACAGCACGATGAACTCACAAGGTTGCCCTTATCTTTTCAGGGGGGGGGGGGTGAGGAAAGCAGGCTACAAATATGCAATCATACACACTATGATGTATCATACAAGTACACACACAACAGAAAATTTGCCTACCAGGCAGGCAGCGTATATAAATAGACCTCAATACAGGAACAGTCTTTCTCCTTACAAATCTACAAACAAAGCATAATGCTCAACATATGATGCAATGAGTTAATGACCCGCTAAACCTCGTGGATTCTAAGTGATCTATATACACAGGTTTGGCACTTTACAACACCGTCTTACAGCGTAATCTTTTCGAAGCCGTAACTGCGTCATCTTCCGTGATAACGTTCGTTAAGATTTGCGGTACCTAACGAATGGGAAGTTGTAAATCAATCCTTACGACATATACTATGATTATGATAGACTTATTCATTACTTAACCACCCCCGATACAACGGTCACGATTACAAATTATAATGCGCCTAGCTATATATGTTCCTTCACTGCCCTGCTACTTTCCATTCCTGTTCAGTCAGCTGTGAGAACAAATCCAAACAGTACAGCGGCACATGAATTTTACAGTGACATGGTCATCTAAATGCTCCTGAGTTTCCCCTCGCTCACATAATATATGAACATGTCGTCAGATACGCTACAATGTCTGAATGTATTGTCAGAACATAAGCACGTCGTCTGTTAGGGTGTCTCCTCTGGCTGTCTTGTCATAAGACAAGCGAGCGCTACGTAATGCGGAACAATGGCGAAAGACCATCATCGGCTATGCGTGGTCGACTAAGCTTATGGCAGCAAGGATGCGGGGAAACGCTGTAGTGATCGGTGTGTGTACAGCCCTTCTCTTATGGAAAATAGATACCGATGACTTTCGGTACGTGAGGTAGAGTAGCTGGCCTAGCCATAACATAACACAGCAAGCACTGTACAAAGCACAGGGAAAGGTCAAGTTGACTCTATGCACGCCACAGTGGCATATGGAATGAGTGGAGTTATATCTTCACTCAATCTTAACGTCGGAACTAGATGGATGTGAGCGGTCAGCTTCAGTACTTGACCGCTTTAACCGCAACACTTACTGTACAAATGTTATTTACGGTTATAGTATATTTAAGAATAATAAGCCATTATTATTATTATTATCTTTGCCATTATACGCAGGTAAACTTCAGTAACGTAATTACTAAAAATGATTTTTATTTTGCGAATTTGCCTACGTTCTGTCCTTGATGTCTGCGTACTACCAATTACAAACACACAGTTGCCAAATTAATGCAACAATACGTAGGTATCAATTTGTCTTGTATTTCTTTATACATACCGCAGGTTGACTGCAAATATTTCAAAACACAATAATGATATAGTAAGGTGCGCACTCAAGGAGCACTATATGAGAACGTGGACTCAATTTGAGTGGCTCGTGGTAAGGACAATTTGTGGGCTCCTGTGAACACGAGAATAGGGATTGGAGTTCCATACAAAGGCGGTCAATCTTTAGAACTGTAGCTTCTGCAAGTAAATATTCACAACACAGTGTGATGTAACTTGTGAAGTAGTTAGTGCTCATTTTATAGCTCTTCCGTATTTTATGAACAATTAATGTGTCTAAAACACCAATAATACCCTTTCAAAAATTTCTGCTCCAGTGAGTTATTGAAACCGTAAATTTCTCTTCAAGGGTAATCCAGTAACATGCACCTCACATACCTCGCTGTGTGACCTGCCACCTTTATTAACCAGTAACAGAAGTGTAAACTATGTACAGGAACATGTCTTACGATGAGTGGAAAGCCTGCAGGTTATAGTTGCTACCAGAAAATCTGTCACAACGAACTGAGTACACACCGTTATTGTTTAAAATCAGAAGAATAACTGCCTTTACTGTTGTGTAATTGACAATGACATATGGTCTTCTTGTAATAAATTATCATACTGCTAATGATGATACTTATATTTTCCACTGGTTGAATTCCGCCAGAAAAACTCACGCGAGGCCATCCCATGGAAATACCTATGACGGAATGAAGTTGGCCTTGGAATGCTCATGCGGATGTTAACTGTGATGGCTCGAGCCAAGATTAGCGGCTCCTAGCTCTGGGAGCCAGGCGGCGAAGTACGCCGTGCTTGATATTCAGGTGTATTGACAACAACTTCTGTGTCACGAGACTACTATAAAACAAAAACGCACCCAACCCCTCTGGACTTCAAACTCCGTTCAGGGGTGACTATGACCTTTATTAATTTAACTCCTTACAGCTGTGTGGTTACCGACAGCTTTGGGCCGGGATACCGTAGTCGATATAGTGACTCGTATGGAATGGACGGTCCAGGGCGAGATTTTCCGCAACAGTCCAGGCCGGCTCAGGGGCACATCCAGTCTTCTGTACAATAGGTACCGGGTCTCTTTCCTGGGGATAAAGCGGCCGAAGAGTGGCGTTGACCACCTACCCTTCATCTAGGGCCGAAGTTACAGTGTACAGCTATACCTCTACTCCCCCTCTGTGTCTTCATGGCCTGTTCTAGGACGACTTTTCCCTTTACCGACAATTTTAACATTGTGAACTCCGCATTTTTCCAAGCACTATGTTTGAGATCCTGACAATAATATGCTATACTGCCGTCTACAGCCTTCACTGATTTGCCCTCATTATAGAAGCACACTCTGTTCTCTGAGAGACACAAACCAAAATCGTGGACTCCGGCGAAGGTTTGAGCGCGGCACCTCAGATGTCGAAAGCAACAAGCAGTTCACCACTTAGCCCCGAGGAACACTAATGTAACCGGATTACACCGATATAATTTCCGTCCCGGAGAGTGACCTAAGACCTGACGGAGTTGTTTTTGGTTTCTCCGATCTTTCTCGGATATATTACTGTTCGCAACATTGGAATATTCACCAGATGCACATCTTTCTGTATTCATATATATTCACAATGAATCACAAGTTCCTCAGAATTGTAATATAATGGAAAAAATTGCAAATGTAAGTATGCGTCGACGCCAATGTTAAATTACCGCTGAACAGTTTGAATGTTGGAAAACAACGTGAAACAATGTTCTTCTCAGCGCTCCCCGAGATCCGAATATGAATGTGGTAAAGGGAAATGTGGTGTTTTATTGAAAGCAAACGCGGACACTGCGTGGGTAAAATGCAGAAATTTTATTCTCCAGGACGGCAGTATACATACTTACCACTACACTCTAAGGGGCTAATAGCGAAATGTGCAAGATATGAATAGTCACAACCATAAAAATATAACACTTTCTCGGTATTTTGAAGTTACTCTTCACATAATGCAACGACCATTGATTTTTCTCAACAAAGGAATGTAATTCAGTAATGAAGCGCTTGCCTTCACTTCGATCCGAATCTAGGTCACAGTAACAGGGAATCTCACTGACTTTATTATTATTGTTTTCCTTTGTTTTCGTTCCGTACTGAAGTCTTTCTACCACATTATTCATGTCACAGTTCGCTAAGTATTCTTGCAGCCTACATAATTTCGTGAAATAAATATACAGACCTATGATCACCTTAGGGGTAGCGTGCTAGCAGATAGCTGGCTGCACATAAGAGCTGTTATTTCCTGTAATTTTAATTAAATGAAAGTGTAAAAGTAATTCAGCCCGAAGATTGAGTGATGCGATGACAAACATTTTGACACCTCTGGTACATATGCATTGCGTGGCTTAACGTACTGGTGACTAGTTAAATAACAGTCGATACAAAAACTGTAATGGATAAGGAGGAACAGCGAATATCATCAACGATCTGAGCACAGCGCAGAATGCTGGGTTGTGATTCTGCGGGCATACACTGTAGCGAAGTTAAAATCACTTCTGTTTTCCATTCAACGTGCTTAGGGATATTTAAATGTATTAATGTTTTGGGTTGTTTTAAATATGAAAATTTCTACATTGTTTTAAATATATTTCATTTGAAAAATTTAATGCATACTTCTTATTTCGAAATTTAATTTGGTGTACCTATTCCCAGTCTCGCCGCCTCTGTGGTCTAGTGGTCAGAGTTTCTGGCTACAGATACAGAGGTCCCGGGTTCGATCCCCGGCGCTACCAGATTTTCTGAGTAGTAGTGGGTCTGGAACGGGGTCCACTCAGCCTCG
>Ga0123354_10011595_pt1 | contig 13638 bp, 6 predicted proteins | sample TergutLab28metaG_2_FD_97872 | JGI IMG/M metagenome (GOLD analysis project Ga0123354, IMG submission 97872) | Labiotermes labralis P4 segment gut microbial communities from Petit-Saut dam, French Guiana - Lab288 P4 | ecosystem: Host-associated > Arthropoda: Insects > Digestive system > Gut ... | reverse complement strand
TGCAGTAACATACGTCTTGTTCTCCTGAAGATGGGCATAATGATGCCCGAAACATGTTGAGATATTGTTAAAAATAAACATCTGTTGCATCTTGTTGGTTTTCTCTCTCATTTCACAATTTGCCTTCAGAATGTTTGGAACCAATCACACTGTCGCACTGCCTCACATCCCAGAACACCTGAACCCTTAAACAATAGTAATTGCAATCTTCCCAGAAGTGACCCCATCCAAGCAAGAATGATTTTATCAGATTTGCAGATGAAATGTGTGTTCACAATTCCATTGTTTCAGTATGATCATCGCCTGTATTTCGGATGTGCAGCTTCCATTTTCGCTCTTTCCCATTGCTACAGTCAACATACTTATGAAATGACACATCGATTATCGAAATTGTGCTGAAGGTATTTTAACTAGACCCACAAATATTAAATGTAAAAACTTAGCTGTGTAAAGAACCCAGGATGTTCACTTGTTTGTATCTGAGGTCTGTTTGGTCTGCACTGTTATTTTAAATTTGATTTTTAATGTTGTCATTAGAGTCTGTATGTTATAATGAAGACATGGAAGGGTGTCACATGGCTGGACCCCCTCCTCATCTCCCTCCAGTATCCCTCTCCAGTCATTCAGCCCATCTGTTCATATGAATGTTGCTGGTGATAACTTCTGTTAGCTGGAAGTTGATGCAGGAGATACACGTTATTCATGATGTGATGCACTTATTGCTCACATAGTTCTTGATATGTCACAGGACCTTAGTCAAAGACCCTATTGGTGAAGGCACTGTGATCCTTCAAAATACCAGGCACTACTTGCCCAACACCTTCAATCAATGGTGACTCCACCTATGAACCTCAAATCTCAAATTTATTTATTTATTTTTTTACACAGGCCAGAGGGGGGCTGGAGGAAAATACAGCAGTAGGTAGACAGTAGGAAGTGTGGAGCATTGTTGTCGCTGGCATCATTGGGCATATTTCCATGTCTTCAGTATAAGTAATGTTGGGTATTATGCATAACATACTAGGTCTCGAGTATGATGTATGAAGGGACACAAGGTGTATTTAAACTTCTAAATTGGAGAACCATGAAATGCTGTCTCACATGGCTGAATGCTTAACTGTCTGCTGCGGCATTAGGAAATCTGTGGGGCGGCTCGCCTTGTCTGAGTTACTTTTACGAACATTCTCACATTTTCTGTGTGCTGTAATTAACTAACATTTGTGTGTGTGTGTGTGTGCGTGTGTGCACGCGCGTGTGCATGCGTGTGTGCACTTAAACTGCGGATGCCATCCGAGCTAAGGTAAGAATCTAAAGTACCTTCACTTATGACCAGCAGCATTCAAGTAACAGGTTCTTGAAGGCAGGTGATGTTATGACACACTGTGGGCAGAAATGCAGTTTAACATATACATGTGTACAGACTTACATGATTTTGACTTGCACAGACTTTGTGTTCAGATGATTACATATGTATATATATTTAGATTTATTTTGTAAAGACTGAAAACAGTGAAACTGATTTTCTAAAATGAGACAGAATTTGTAAACAGATAAAATTAATGGTATTCAAATTAATGCAAACACGAGATACATGCCAGTAAAAAATTAATGATATCAGAAACAAGGCATAATAACAGTTATAATTTTGTGATATCTGTTGGAGGGAGACGCACCTGCCAGCAAGTCAGGAGATGCCTGCATTCCAAAGAGATGGCAGAATGGGTGAATAAGTTAACAGAAGTATTAAAGAAACATATTGCAGAGAATAAAGCAGCAAGAATTTGAACTGAGCATTTTGTGTGGCTGCAGGTGATTACCATTCCCTTGGAAATGCATACAGCAAGCCCTTGTTTGTTTGTTTGGCATCTTTCCCCCCCCCCGCCACCACTATTGATCCTTGCTAATTAACACGACTTGTGCTGTCTCGTTTTCAGTTGAATGTCCTTTGGCTGGCTATGCACTGCTCAATATGTGCAGAACTCATGGCACAGAACAAGGATGGGAGGCAGTGCACTTACTGTGAACTCTGTCAGTCACCATGCACTACCTGTGTAGTTCAGGCTGATATTCTTTGGTGTGTTTCTTGTTTGCCGTCATCATTTGTGTCATCTTTGTTATAATTAAATGAGTGACAAACATAAATCTGCATTGCCTAGTGCAGGCCCAAGCCCAAAAAGAAAGCAGCGAAAGGCAATCAGTAAAGAAGGGAATTGGAACACAATAAACATGTGCCTGATAAAGGTGTACACATTGCTTGTATCTGCTGTGCCTGCAATTCATGGTAATGCTGGAAAAAATTGAAGACTACTGAATCAGTAACTCGTGCTGCTTTAACCGCTTTAACACAGCTACTGTCACCATCGCTCGCCTTTCTCCATGTCTGTTGATCCTCTCACCCATCTCTATCTCAAACACACGTATGACCAGCACCACAAGCTTCCCTGAGCCATCTCATCCAGCTTGCACCATTTGACACACAAGTGTACACAAGGTGCTCACAGTTCCATTCACGTGGCTTAGGCTGAAAATGAATATTAATTGTTTATGTCTATGCTAATATCGGTAATATAGTAATGATGTAAGGATGTGTGTGTGTGTGTGTGTGTGAAGAGGCTGTTGTCAGTATGATTTTGCCTAACCACTACCTATTCCATTACTTCATATGGGAATGTTGTGTTTGATTTATACCCGTTTTTTCAGACACATAACCAGGGTGTGAAACAAAGGCTACTTGTCACTATGTCAAACAAAATGCCCTGTAATTCTGTGATGTATTGAGTTTCTCTGTGTGGTCTTAAGTCCCATGGTCCTCTGAACATGGTGTCCTCACCATGGAGCTTCTGAACTGATACACAGTGTTTTGATGCTGTTTATTCCATGCATTTTCATTGATTTAAGTGTTTGGTTCATGACAACAAATGTGCCCTTGCTGCATGCAAATACAGTTCTGTGTTGCCGTAACGTGTTTCGGCATCATTTACTCGTTCCTTGTGGGAGATCCTCACCATTTTGGTCATGGTTTGTAAAATCCATGTGGTTTACATTAGCTTCAAAGCTACTGTAGTGTAGCGTGAATTATTTTTGTGATCTGTTAAAGTTGGGAAGTTTTAAATCCTCATCTGAAGCTCCATGAGGATGGCGTACATGCTGCCGAAACTTGTGGGTGTGGTAGGGAATTGTATTTGAGTATATCAAGGGTGCGTTGGTTGGGGTCGTGAATGAAATATTTGACATGCGGTACAGGGATGTGTAACATGCAGGTATCATGAGGTGGTCCATGGTGCATCAATACATGTTTACCACCATTTACTTTGTCAGCTGATAGGAATGAAGTGGAAACCTTCCCCGCACTTACATCATTACATCCACATTACTGTAGAATATTGGAAATTGGGTGGCTCATCTGGTATAGCAGCTGTACCATGAGCTCGATGGTTGGGGTTCAAATCTTGGCAGGGCAAGGAATTTGTTCTTAGCACCTCCAGACTGGCTCTGGGGCCCACCCAGTCTCCTGTGGACTGGGTACCAGCAATTCTTTCTGTGGGTAAAGTGGATTGGGGGTAAATCTGAGTACTCAACTCCAAGACCAAGGTTAGAGTTAAGTGGAACTGTACCTTTGCTTTCCTATATGCCTTCATGGCTTGCATGGTGTTAGGTGTACAGTGGTAGATTTATACGTCATGTCTGCCATCTCTTCATGTCCTTCACCTTCCTAGCTTATTCTGCTGTGGGGCACATGCTGTTGAGTATAAGCAATGTCAGTTTTACTTTGAAGTACCTTGCATAAAATCCTTATAAGGCAAAGTTTCCTCAGACATTTCACTTCGATACATGTTACTGTTTTATGATACGTACCTGAGTATATATATATACGATACACCCATTGTTGTAAAATTATCTCTCTCTTTCTCTATTTCCTTTTTTTAACTCTGTCTGAAGAACATTTTAACATGTAAAGTTTCAAAGAAATGTAGGTGGTAATGTGAGGTATGAAACATGGAAGTATTAATAGAGTTTGAAAGGAAAAATTCATGTGAAGTCTTAATTGCAAGGTAGTGTAGTAAAGACTTACGTATGTTGTGGTTTGGTCAGTTATAAGAACTTTTAAGACAGAAGAGAAGAAACCGCAGGTGACACGATGGACAGTGAAGATTGTCGGCTGCTCTGCATAACTGTGGACTGTCTGTAGACTGAACAGGGACATTGCAGGAAGAAGATGGTGATGGTATTTGCTACATTGTGACTGCCAACGTTTTAGAGGTCCCTGCTGCTTCCATCTTTAGAATAACAAGAGTGCAGATAGATGCACAATGCTTCTCCAAAACGTTGGTATCCACGTGACTACACATGTTGCTGTAACCCAGAGGAATTCAACAAGAATCAGAAATTTTAGTTTGAGAGTCTTATGTTTATTGGACCATGCATCATCTTGATAGTTGAATAAAGAGGGATCAACTTGATGTCACTTGCTTTTTTATTTCATTATTTAATGCTCAACATGTTTCAGATGTTAACACATCCATCCTCAGGAGCTTGCGACTTGTTTGTTGAGTTATTTCATGGGTTGTATTGCTCTGGTTCGAGGCGTGTTGGTGTTACGTTGTGGTTTGGCTGGGGTGGTGTGGTATCCATATGCATTGCTTCAGCCTGCATCCGGATACCACACCACCCCAGCCAAACCACAATGTAACACCAACATGCTTCGAACCAGAGCAATACAACCCATGAAATAACTCTACAAACAAGTCGCAAGCTCCTGAGGATGGATGTGTTAACATCCGAAACATGTTGAGCAGTAAATAATGAAATAATAAAGCAAGTGACATCAAGTTGGTCTCTCTTTATTCAACTATTTAGTTTGAGAATTTACTTATTTAACATTGATAAACAACTGTTTAAAGGTGATTTGTAGGTACAGCATTACTTTGCATGTACTGTTTTGAGGGTTGCGTTCACTGTGGCCTGATGGGTCTGATAATCAGGTTTGGCCATTACGTGGGCTTCTGGCTTCGTGGAGTTGAAGAAGAAGAAGAAGAAGGAGGAGGAGGAGAAGAAGAAGTTTCATGTCTGTCTCACCAAAATTCATTCGCGTTGTTATCGGGTCTGTCATACTGTATGCTGTAGGATCGTTATCTTATGTGACAAGTATCTGTTTTCCACTTTCTGTTGGCTAGTTGATCATAGTAACACAGCTCACTCAGTTGACTGCCAACACATGGCAGAGTGGCAGTGGGAAGGGACAAATGATATTTGGTAGATGCAGTAAAGATCCTGTATTTAACTTTTTATTGCAATGCAAGTGGATGTGAATGGGAAGATTTTGCATAGTTCTGAAACAGGGAAACTTGTACATTATATTCATTTTATGTTATTGGATTTATTTTCATTTCTGAGTATGTGCTTGACTGTATTGTCTACTGTGTCAGGAGGTGCCTGTTACTCTAATTGTACTGTATAGGCCCACTGTTGCAAGAACACTGCCACAGACACTGTGAATTTGCTACCACATTACGATTGCTTTCCGATTGTTACAGTATTTACTTTTTGTGTTAACGTGTCATCTCTTTTAGTGCTTCAAGTAAGGTAACAACAGTTGATGGGTTTATGTTTTCTTATACCAGGTCCTGTTGCTTTTCCAAATTTTTTGTGCAAGTTAATTTGTAGTTGGCAGCAGTGAGGCTGGAAATACAGAGGATGGTGAGAGGTTACTCCACTTGCATTATGTGATGGTTCGATTTGCAGAAATAGCTGAATGTGCCACGGTATGCTGTGTGTTCAGTGCATGACATTGCCTCTTTGTTCCCTTCACCCATGCATTTCCTTGATATTGCAGTGTGTCTTGCATTCAGTCATGTAGTCACATATACACTTGCTTAGTGTATTGAGAAATGGTATTCTGATTACTTTTACTTTGGTGTAATATGTAATTCCCAGAATGATTTTTGACATGGATGGTACCTAACATACATTTTTGAACAACTACCAGTAACTAATAATACTGTTCTGTACTTTGTCATCACATTTTTTGTTAGCATTAATACGTGTAGGAAGTAAGCTCTATTCCTGTCTTGGATAACGATGGTTTGAGAGGGGCTCTTTTTTAGGGACCAAATTGAATAGGGGTTTGTTCACTTATTGAAGCAAAGGGAACCAGTGTCTGAAAGAGGGATGGTTTTGAAAACAAATGTGATAGTGGACAGGAGTCCAGAAGAATAATCTTAGCATTGGTCATGGCATCATCAAAGACCAACACACTGTGCAATTTTATGTATGTACTGCAGAGGGTATTTTGATGAAGGTTATGAAATTAAGCGTCAGTTTGAACTTTGTTACTCATTATGCTACTTTTTTGGGTCAAGTTAATTATCACACTTGCATAGATTAATTTTTTTCATTAGTTACAGTTGCTTCAGCTATGAAATGACATTTGTGAGCACTGAACTGTTAGGTGTGTTGGAACTGACACAAAGGACATGCATCACACATTAATGGACAGTTTTCACAGTAAATATACATAAAACTGCTTATCATACACTGTCTTTGTGTGTACTGTAACGTTATGTATATTTGAAGCACCAAAGAGCATTGTTATGAATTATATAATATTGGTATGAGTACAAGGTACCAAATACACAAATGTGATAAAAAAAATTGTGTAAAGATAAGTAAAAAATACATTTTGTTTGTGTCTTTTAATTTTTTTAATATGTTGCTCATTTTACACTTTGAATTGTTTATTTTGATTCTTGGATATTCTGTGCATACTTTGTTTGTGTATGCAACATTGGAGTGAATGTTAATGTCTGTTGATAATACAGTATTTGTATGAAATGAATGTCTGGAAAGTTTGGAGATTGACAGTATAAGAATGAATGCAGTGTACTTACACTCTGGTGCTAAGTGTATTGTTTGAAATAGCTTCCTCCTGCGTCAATACACTGCCTCCAACATTTCTCGAGGTCTTTGAAGCAGACCCGCAAAACACTTGCTGGAATGCTGCAGAGCTGTTTTGTCACGGCCGTCTGAATGACCGTTCGTCAGTGTAGTGGTGGCCTTTCAGTGCTCGTTCGTCATGGGAATAAGAAAAAATCGTGAGGTGACAAATTTGGAGAATATGGCACATGTGGCAATGCGGCAGTTTGATGTATTGACAAAAATTCTCTGCCAGATAGTGATGTCTGTGGCCACACATTGTCATGCAGGAGGAACCACTTTCCTGTTGCCTGCAACTTGGGGGCAACGATGTCGAGTGCCATCACATGTACATTGCAGTACACCTGTGTAGACGTCGTGGTTTGCAGTTTGAAACAGAACTAGCCATATATTCCTGGTCTGTCTGCGATACATTCATTCTCGGAATATTCCAGACAAATGTTGTTGTTGTATTATCAACAAACTTTGTATTATAAATGGACCTGAGACTCTAAGTGGGTTACAGTTAACGTAAAAAATGTCAATCTTCATGCAGTGTTAGGCACTTTGTCCACACTGTTGTGGGCTGCGATAGTGTGGTCGGTATACCGACTTGCTACGGCCTGGATGATCTGGGGATTGAATCCTGTTGGGGGTAAGATTGTTCATACCCCTCTAGACTGTCTCTTGGGCTCATACAGCTGCCTATATAATGGGTACGGGGTCGTTGCAGGGGTTAAAGAGGTGGGGGTGTGGCATTGACTTTCCACCGCCATCTAGCGTCGAGGTCAAAGAAAGAGTAGAGCTATACCTCTACTCCCCCTCTGCGCTATCATGGCCTATTTTAGGGCGAACTTTACTTTTACCTGCCAACATTATGAGATACGGACTGCATTGGGTTGTGTAGACGCCAGTGTCCAGCCCATTGTCCGTAGTTTGCTTCTGATCTACTTCAAGCAGCACTCCACATGTTGAGTTACAGGGTTGAATAAGATGATTACAAGCAGGGATGCTTTGCAAGGACAATTCTCTCTTACTTTGTTAGCTGTCATTATTAATACTGCACTTCAGATTTACGAAATAGTATTTATGATGATGTGAAATTTGAGGTTATCCTGGTGGCATCAGATTTAGTTTTTTGGGATGTGGTGATGTATAATGTAGATATTTGCCAGGATTTTAGAGGAACCTGCTCCAGCCTTCATATTTGTTCTACCATGAAGGAGGCAGTAGGCACCTTCAGAATATTGGCACTTACCTGACAAAATATAGAGCATTGGCACTCACCTACCAAACTACACAACATCACATCCCATAAGACCCCAGTCTTGATATTTATTACACTTTGTTCTAGTTTTGGAATAGACATTGAAGATGTGTGTTCTTAATTTAAGGTTGAACCTAACAAGGAAAAAGGATGTACTGATTTATTGACTGTTGAAATGTTGTATTTTCACTCTGCAGTGTATGTAGTGAATGATGCTGAAGATTTTAAATGATCAGTGATGGTTCAAAGTGTAGGTGATCGATTGATGTGTAAAATAAACTATAAATTATGATCATGGCTCTAATGTGTCACATGTATTGTATGTTTGTTTATTCATATGCAAAACTAAATGCTCATCAGCCTGTAAGCATGAATGGACACAAATTGTTAAGTGTAAAGTGGCTAGAAATTTTGAGAAACATCTTTTAAATTGTAGTTGTTTCATACAGTTTTTGAGTTTGTATCTGAAATGTAATGTGAGTCTGTTTGACCAAATTTAAGGTTAGTGTTCAGAAATGAGGTTTCTTGTGTTACCAACTTACGCTGTGGGTGTTATGAAATCATCAGTTTCAGATCTCGGAACATAACAAGGTTGGTACTTCGTGATACTTCCTGACTGTTTGAAAGGCTAGTGGTAGAAAGCACAGCTGCTGTGTTGAGTAGGGCCCTTACCGGGTGGGGATGTAAAGTAGCTGGGACACGAAGCTGACCACTTACCTCCATCTAGTACCAAAGTGAAGAATGTATGATCTATTCTGCCACTTCCCCATATGTCTTTATGGCTTGGTGCTTAATTAAGCACAGGGACTATTTTATCTTCAGTTATTGGTTACAAAGACTGAGTCTTAAAGACAAATCTGTTAGGATGATGGGCATACTTATTATAACATATTCATATTTCTGTTTATTTTCTATTTGGTAAGAGCTACACAATAAATCAGCTAATGCATTGCATTACATTACATTACATAGTGTCTAGAATTATCATGTACTTTGATGTATATCGGCTTTTTTTTTTTAATATAAGTGTGTGAAAGAAGTTTCAGGTTTTTCTGCATACTACATACAAATAGTGTACACTAATACTGTATTTGATCAACGATCCACAACAGCGCTTACTTCACACATTAACTTAAGCACTTAACATTTGGATGTCTCCTGGCATTGTTTTGGTGTCGTTATCTATGTCAGATGCAAGGTGAAAATCACGAAAGACTGGAACAAGATTTGGAAGTTACTGGCCAAGCCTTGCAATCCAGCGTTCTACCCGTTGTGCAACTTTGAATTCTGTGTTACGGTTAGTGTTAAAATTGAGCATCAAGTTATAATATTACACAGTGAACAGTCTAACACAACTACGCATGTGCATTTTATTATTGCAACATGTTGCGACCTAACACTCGGTCGTCATTAGGCCATTTTCTAAAAACACTGAAATTTAGGTCTCAATTCTGTTAGGCAATTTTATATATCTTCTTTTATATTTGTATTCAATTTATTGCCCTCATGTTGACCTATTGTTAGGTCAAAACACATTGCAGTAATCAAATTTACACGTGTAGTGGTGTTGACTGTTCATTGTGTAATGTCATTATGGTTAACGGTTCTGTTGTATGAATGAATACTGTCTGCAAATTCTGGTTAAACTGTAAATAATTTATCACAGGCGAGTAGTTGTAATTCAAAATGACTGCATTTAGAATATAAATTGTGTTGTCTGTTGGCTGAATGTGTTTGAAGGATTAAGTTGAGCTTTACACACAATTCTATGTGACGAGGATGAAAACTTATGAAATGCCTATTGTATCCCATATGAAATGTGCGATTACTCTGACAGATTTTCATTGTGGTTTTCTGGGTTATGACACTGTAGTCTGGTACAGGGGTACCAGCATTCTGGAGAAACATACTGCCTTCATCTTGACAGTGGTCATCTGTTCTGTAGATGGGGTAGCATGTTGGTCCTAACAATGGTAGGCACCTGCACTGAAGTCGGGGAAAGAATATTCAAGTCCCATAGACTTGAATCTTCAAGAACACTGCTGTGATGACCTGAAATATTGCATTGTCAAGAATAGAAGGCCATGGACTGACCTTTTGCGTATCTCCTTCGAGGTGTTACCCTTTCCCATGAAGCATACTATATTCCTTTCCAGTCATATGACTATTCTGTTTACACAAACCTTGGTAGTGAAAAGAGTTACAGTGGTAAGCACTTTGGGTTGGTTGACAATGCCAGAGGGTATGGACAGGAATAAAGCAGTAAGCAGGCAGGATGAAGCCTAGAGGACCTTCATCCTGACAATACCTAGGATTTAGTTGTGTGGTTGCAGTGAAATGTGCTGTGGTGTCAACCCAGACTAACCTCATTCGTCTATTTTGCATTGTATCAAGGTCCTTGAATATAGGTTTGAGTAGGTAATGCTTTGAAAATGATTAATTTATGTATGTGTATATATTGTTTTGGAGCTGACATAGAAGTAGTTACTTGTTGAACATGTATTTGCCTATGTTATGCATTCCACATGTTGACATGTTACAGTGAAAAACTTAATGGCCTGTTTAATGGTGATTAATTTGATAATAAATTAAGAGATGCATGGAATAACTATTGATAAGTGTGTTTTAAGAAAAATATTTCCAAATAATAATGCTTCATCAGCTGCATGTTCTGTGTGGTGTGGGAATGCTCATGGATTTGATTTTGTACGTGACATTTAATTATATATTGAAATTTTGTTGTTATAGAACACCATTACACACAGTTCTGTGCATGTTGGAGAATGTTGCACTGGTATTGTAGTGTTCAGCTCTGGCAAAAGAAGTTTCTAGTGTACTTCTAGGTAGCATTGCTTACAATCTAACATACTGTTATTCAGCTAGTTTAGTATGGCAGTGTAGATGTAATTGTTGTAGAAAATTTCAACATTGCATTATTATTATTCAGCAGAATCACAATTTGGCTCCCTTGAGAGCTGTAAGGTGTAACAGACTGATGTGAAGGAAGTATGTCATGATGCACTGTGGAGTTGATAAAAACAGCTACTTCCCATTGAATTGCAAACCTGCTTGATACTTGCCTCATGTAAACTTGGGGTTGTAATGCAATTTATGCTCTTTGAAGAGTGCTGTGCAAACGATCCATAGTAGAAAACAGTCCTGGTCTTCAGTGAATTTGTTCAGCTGCATTCAAATGATGTTAATGACATTTGCTGGGAGTCATGTGTATTTCACAAGCTCTTCGTTCCATTGTCAACAGAGTTAAAAAAAACGCCCGGGGGGGGGGTTGTGCTGTGGTTGCTTTTGATGAACAGCGTATTATTAAGCTTTTGTTTTATGCTACAGAAATGGTGTACATATGTTTTCATAATTTTTACAACTGTGATGTATCACAAAAGTGCTTCATATGTGAGTGATAGGGTGTTAGACCTCTTCAAAAGTTGTTAGAACCCAGCGTATCACGAAAGTATTTAATATGCGAGTGGTGTGATATTTTGCCCGCCTTGAAACTTTAGTATCAAAATCGTGCATTGCTTTTTTGCATATTCAATTTTGTACCATAAGGTGTACCAACATAAGTAGTGTGCTAGTTCGTGTGTGCGGGTAATTGTGGCCCTGAGCGGTTGGTACTAAGGGATATACGCCGAGTGTAATGTGGCGAAACAAGCGACGTGAGTGTGTGAGTTTGCGTAATGGCTGTTTTTTTTTTTTTTGTTGGTATGGAAAGGTTATATTTCTGGAGCGAAGAATATGCTAGTTATTTTCGGTATGGAATTTGTTGTGCGTGGAAGGTGTGAACACAGTTGAAGAGTTCGAGGAGATAAAGGTCCGGGCTTTTGATATGCCTGTTATGTATGCTGCATACGATGAGCAGGAAACTTGCTACATAGCCTATGATTGGTTCTCAAAGTAAGTAGTTTCGTGCTGTCATGTATTTCAGGTTCAGTAATTGGGTGGAATATCATGTCAGTACGATGTACAGAAATGTCAATCTGAACCAAGTCTGTCGTAACCCTTGTCAGGGTTTTAAGTGTGCAGAGGAATTCATGTGCGCCAGTTTCCAAGCTCAACCACATTCTCAAGACAATTCAGCTTTTATATGCATGTTGTGTGCAAACAAATTTTAGATAATGAGTGAATTTGGGAAAATCGAGGAGTGTTTTGCCATCTATTAACGTGCGTTTTGTGATAGCACGAACCCAACTGGCCATTTACGTTCGTTAATTCCAAGTCCACAGCTTGTGGCAGAAGAAGCAAAGTGTATTCTTTCTAATTACACATGCAGTTTCACACATATTTGCGAAATATGTCGAACTTTGGTAAGCGTTTTATTTTGTTTACACCTAGGTTACTACTGCAAGTCACCATACACTGCATAATTCCGACCTCTTGCATGAATATTGTGTAGCTTATTTAATATCATTTACAGTAGATCAGTTTTAAGTACAATATCATCAAATTAAAAGAGTCGTTTATTGCCTAAATATGTAATTATGTTTTCTTTGTGAACAGAAAAACAAAATGAACTGTGGGAACATTGCATATGCAGCTGTGCTCTGTTGCATGCATGCACCACACACACACACACATTTATTTATTTATTTACTTATTTATTTCTTGGATCCAAAAGTGAATCAGAATGACAGGATGTGTTTTAAGTCATAAAAATGCAAACTAACAGAACTGAATAATTGTGCACACCACCTACGGTAATCCTTTGCATTTTCTTATATTTTCAAATTCACAGATTCTTTTGTATATATTTCTGTGATATTTGATTAAGTCTTGTTAGAGCTTCCTTTAAAGTGGGGTTTATGTTTGCTAGGTATGAACCAGAATTACACTTTTAGTACCAAATTTTATTGCAATTAGGTTTTTAAGTTTTTAAATAAATCATGCAGTTGGAACAGATGCAACAGTCCTGTTGTACATTCATAATTTGCACTTTGTGTGAAGACTGCTATAATGCTGCCTTACAGAAGTGGCAGCTAATAGTAGTTTTTGTGACTTATTAATCACGTACATAAACACACACACACATATATGTTTTATATATATATACAGGGTATACACAAAAGAATTGTGTGACCAGGACTCTTGCCTGTACACAAGCATCCAGTTTCCACAAGCTGTCAGTACCACCTATTTATGCTATTCCTGCATGGTGAGTCTTTTCTAAACCATGCACGAAACTCACGCTGCACTGTAATCACAGATCTGGACACCTCAAAACGGAGCACACGGAAAGCCCTTTCCTGCTGCGACGCCATCTTGCAAACTTGCCCCATGGCCCCGCAGTAAGCATGAGAAGCGAACTGGTAGCACATGAGAAACTTGGACAGTTGCTGCTGCTGGCGGTGTACATTGTGCCCGTGTAAGGTCAGAAATAAATTTCTTGTTAACTTTTGAAACCGCACCATTCTTTTGTGTATACCCAGTATATGTGTGTGTGTGTGTGT
>Ga0123354_10011593_pt1 | contig 13639 bp, 8 predicted proteins | sample TergutLab28metaG_2_FD_97872 | JGI IMG/M metagenome (GOLD analysis project Ga0123354, IMG submission 97872) | Labiotermes labralis P4 segment gut microbial communities from Petit-Saut dam, French Guiana - Lab288 P4 | ecosystem: Host-associated > Arthropoda: Insects > Digestive system > Gut ... | reverse complement strand
TATTCTTAGCTTGACATGTTTCGGGTACATACGCCCATCATCAGGAGCATTAGATGTTGAGTTGCAGCATATGGTTTTCTGCACCGAGTTTTTTGATGGGTGGTGGTCTTGAGAGCCGTTGTGTAGGTCGTGTGTACGGTGCGGATGGTGCCGTGCACGGCACGAAATATGTCGAGCAAAGAATACATCAATAAAATTACCTAGTTGCATCCCTTTATTTCATGAGAAAGATGCACGGTCAAACAACCATCAGGAAGAAAGGAAGATAACAGATTCTGAACTGAATAGCTGCAAGCTTGCTCCAGTTTTAGTCTGCTCTTGTATACACCTTCGTGAATGCAATTATTGATGTGTTCCCGTCGTTCCTAAATATTTGGACTGCCTTGTTTTTAAAGAATTTGTTATTTTTCCTTCGTCCTGTCGAGTTGGCATGAACGTATATATTTATTCCCCTTCCTCGGCTTTTTTTATACCAACTTCCTCCTAACTGTTGAATAGTTTCTATGATTTTCTTTATGGCGTTTACACAGCCCCAGTATACACAGACACAGATGTGTTAACATTCACATCCAAACTATCTGGAATTTCATGAACCCTCCTAATTTCTAATTCGATATTATAAAAGGACGTTAACAATTAATGGCGATAAAACATCATAGTTGCAGATCGTTCTGAGTAAAATGCAACTGTCACTTATTTAAATACAATATATTAAATATCCTAGCTAGTTTCGTGGCCGGTCCCAGTGGCCGCGCGGTCTAAGGCGTGGGTCTGTTGGCGCTCGCTCGTGGGGATTGTGGGTTCGATTCCCACCGGGGGCGTGGATATTTGTCTGTTGTGAATGTTGTGTGTTGTCAGGTAGAGGTCTCTGCGTTCGGCTGGTCACTCGTCCAGAGGAATCCTACCGAGTATTATGTGTCTGAGTGTGATCGTGAAGCCTAGATAATGAGGAGGCTATGGCCTACTAGGGGCCGTTCGGCCAGGGGAGGAGGGAATTAGTTTCGTAAAACCTTGATTGTTTACCTCTCTAAACAGCAGACTGCATTCTGGGCGCGCCGAAACTTGCCTCACAACCTTCCGAAGAGTAAAGCTGTCCCTAAGTGCAAAGCAGAACTTCCAACGCGGACATTCGGGATCTGAGTTATGCTTAGTATGACATTCTGTTGTATACAGTGACAGAAGAGGTGATATTGCATGTGTCTACCAGTGTGCAATTGTTTAAAACGCGAAAAAACTAAAACGTAGGTACTTTTCTATAGTATGATATTTCCAATATCTTTTCTCCGGAGTTTATGGAATAATTATAAAAAATGGTAAGGGATGGGAGGTTTATGGACGAATCTCATTCATAATTCGAAAAATTTCAGTCAAAACCCCTGCTAACGTACAGCTAGTTCGAAGCGCACTTAACACACATATTTATGTGTTATGTAGGGATCGAGTGACTAATATGATGGGGCAAAACAAAAGGAACCGTCCGAACCGATTACATGCAAAAAAAAAAAGATATCAAGCATTTTGATCACGAGATTGAAGTCTGAAATCTGCGTTGTCGCTGTAAATAAACCTCGCCCCGAAGGCGTATAGGAAGCGAGGAAGTAAAGCCTCATGCACTGTAGACATCTGCGTTTGATGGAAGTGTGTGGTATTCAATACTGACTTGCGATACAGATTCAAAAATTCACTCCTTAATTTAACGATATTGTTTGAATGGCGAACTGGTAAGTGCAGAAGGGAACGTCTGTTCTGAATTTTAAGGTACGAACAGCTTTCTCTTAGAACATTGTACACAATATACTTGTTACGCGTTCACGTCTTTCTTTTACGACAGCGCCAGCCTCCAGAACTGTACAGCGTCAAATGGCAGAATGATAAATGACGAAATGGAAGTGACTTGAAAAGAAGAGGTCTGGACCTAATTGGGGTACTGTTTTCCTGAGATGCTAACGAAGCCCACAACTCAGAATAGGCGATGTCCCGGCCGGTAATCGAAGCGCTGACATCCGGAAGCCAAAGCAGAAACGTTACTGCTTCGCCAATGCGGGACGCGTGACCCTGCCAGAGGTTCAGTAGCGAGCACAGATTCCGCAGCAGTTAGTTAGACCTAGCCTGGACGGTGGCGTTGCTAGTCACAACTGGACGCCTTGCACAAGCGCGCGCTTTTATATATATATATATAAAAACACACACACACACACACACACACCGCGCGAACATGTCTAAACGAACCGGCAAGCGGAAATGCCACCTGCAGACAGTATCGCAGAAATGAATTGAACAGAGCGAGAGAGAGAGAGACGCGAATGAAAGCGAAGGTATGTAATCTCCCCTTATAACAAATACAATTCCGAGTACGCAGCCCTCTCTGTGTTTGCGTTGGCCTGTGTAGGTAGAGGCCTTGTGACTGGCCGATCCCACTACGGAGTCCAATCGAATGTCTACAGATTCAGAAACATGAAAACAGGAGGCCATGGGCCGCACTTGGACTGCAGCGCCATATGGATCGTGTTATTTATACATATTTATATTTGTCTTAACACCACTTAAACACTTAAATGTTACAGAACGGTGAAAAATGCGGGTGGAAAGGGCTAACACAGGGGGTTGCCTTTCCCCTACAGTATACTACGAAGTTCGCCCCCTCAAATTGGAACACATCTGACGTCTCTAACATGCTGTTTACCGCTTATTTGTTTGTGTGTACGGCCATTTTATCTTAATGGCATCTTTTAGATACACGATGACGTATCAGGTATATTTAGAACTACTGTAACTTTTATATTGGCTGGTTCTGGCACGGATTAGGGCTCTGGGCCCCATGCAGCTTGCTCTTCAACTGGTATTGGTACCTTGTTGGAGGTAATGCTATGTAGGCGCTCATTTGGCCAGTGATACCGGTAGAAAGCGAGACTATACTGGTGTCTCAAGTGCGTTCTGTAGAACACCTCCATCTACGACTGAACGTTGCGATCTAATGATTTACGTTCCTGCTACGAGTCCTGGGTTCAAAACCGGATACTGAACGTCTTGAATGAGGTTTCTTCATAAAAGTGCCGGAATGGCATCTTTCCAACACACTGTTCATTAAACGTTTATTCAACCATTGGACACTACGGCCAGCCTCCTGAAATGAACTACAAATGAATGAATGAATAAATAAATAAACAAATAAGGGCGAATCTTTGACTTCTGCCTATGCGCCTCTATGACCTGGTTTTTTAGGCACAGTCACGATATTACTTTTACCGGTATCTTTTTGCCATTGTAGGTACAAGGGGAGACAGTTCTCCTGTGATTAGCAATTTAGTTTCTTTTTTTTGTGGGGGGTCTTGGGTTCAAATCTCATACTGCATACCGCATTTCCTGACTAACAAGTTTTGCGTAGATTTGCATCAGTCCCTCAAAAAAAAAATCAAAATTTCCCGCCTGAATTAAAATATGTAATAACTTCTTCCTCCGCCCCTCCTTTCCTCCAAATTCGTAAATACATACCCTCCTTACTTTCGATGCTAAGCCACTCAAAACTATTAACGTTAGAAGTATTGTTCCACAAGCTGGACTGAATATCTTTAACGCCGAAGAAAAAGGCTGAGATTCGTGTCATGTTCGAAATAAAAAGGCAGTAGTTAGAAATTAAGATTAATGTCTGAGATCTTAACGACGATGAATATTAAAACTGCATCCTTATGGGGCGCCATACTTTATAGTCTGGTATTCTAAAGTCACACCCCCAACGGCTGTAGTCTTTGTTACAATTTAAACACTCCTAATATTAGGTTCCTCACATAAACGTGCCCTGTGCAGAATGTTACAGGCAGAACCTTCAGCTCAGGATTTACCTTGGCGCAAACCTTCCAGCCGCAGTAGTCACGCTCAATGCCGTGCTCACAAGAATCCGGCTCCACGTCACATTCGCTGCCCATACATGGTTTACAAATTAAACTACCAGCTTCACAGCTGAAACAGGAGAGAGAAATGCGTTATTAGGAGTTACATTTATATAAAAACACGTGTTCATTTTGCTCCAGACAGTTCAGTCACTAACATACGTTCCTGTGCCTGATTTTACCATGAATCGTTATTTTTTTTTTTTTTTGGTGCATATTGCGCTACGACAAGACATTTGCCAATCTCAGTGACCCTGCTGTCGAAAATGACCGAGGGTGAAGGACGTATGTTCGATTGCACTTGCATTGTACTGATCATACACTGCGGTAAATCTCTCCCTATACAACTACCCTCATGGCGCACTCCTTGATCAGCCAACAGTCTCTCAGCTAGACAAAATTTTCCCGCGTTTTATGGAAGTCGAAGGTTCATCACCGCGTTTACAAGAGCCTGCCACCTGTCCCTATCCCGAGACAGATGAAGCCAATCAATGTCCCCCATCTTATTTCTTAAATATAATTTTAATATTATCATCCAATCTACTTCTAGGTCTTCAAGTGGTATCCTGCCTTCAGGTTCCGCCACCAAAACCCTGCAAGCACCTCTCTCTTTCCATAGACGTGCTACATGCCCCGGCCATAATTCATCTTAATTTGATCATTCGAACAATATTTGGTAAGGAATGATCACTAAATTCTTTATCATGCAGTCTCCTCTAGACTCGTGTTACCTCGCCCCTCTCCTCAGCACCCTGTTCTCATACAACCTCAGTCTATATTCGTCCCTCAGTGTAAGGTATAAAGTTTCACACCCATACAAAACAACAGAAAAAAATTAAAGTTCTATATATTTAATCTTCATATTTTTTCGTCTCATTACATAAGACGACACAATTAGAGGAAATACGGCACACATCCACACACGGTTCGAGATAGATTCGAACTCACGAACATAGTGTTAGAGCGCTCTAAGACAGTATGTGCAGCTACTGTGACTAGCTCAATTAACAGTAGAGTATCTTAGCATCGTTTCAATTGCCGCATGGTTCCCTAGCCCTCAACTGGTGCTTATAGGATATCTCGTACGAGAAGCAGCATGACAGGTGCACTTCTCAGGTTCATCCTAGAATAGGCCACGAAGGCCCAGAGGAGATGTAGAAATATAGCTCTACTCTTTCTTTACCCTCGGCGCTAGATAGTGGTGGGTGGTCAACGCCACGCCCCGGCAGCTTTAAACCCGGGAAAGAGACGCGATACCCATTTTATAGGAGGATGCGTGGGACCGAGGACCGGTCTGGACGGGTGCGAAAAGTCTCGCCCCATCGGGATCCGATCCCCGGACCGTCCAGCCCGTAGCAAGTCGCTTCCAGCAATCGGTAATCGAGGTGTACCTCGAAACGAAAAGTTTTGTGCATTGTTATTATACTCACTAGCGTTCAACATAAGTAGAGACTTTTTATTGGTCCAAGCAGGGGAAAAGAAGTGGCACATCCTTTGTTACGAGGCACGTCTCGTCCAATTCAAACAAAGAACCGTGTGTGAAGCTTCTCGCATGCTGCTTCCTGAACAACATACACTGTTTGGTTTTAACACGAAACAGCATTCGATAAATGGAATGACACGAGAACTAAAGCCATGTTCTCGGACCGCAGAAGATAATAAACGTGGAACGCAATGATGCCGATAATACTTTTATTTTAAGCATATGGTAGCTCAACAGGCTCAAGTCGGAGCACAGCAGGTACTGACAAGGACGTGGACGGCTTTACTCTATTTTAAGTAACAGTGTATGTAATAATAATAATAATTATAATTATAATGTTTCGGTTTTAGAGTTTTTTTTGTTAACTTTTGTATTCAGCTGCAAAAGCTGCTGGCAAATAGGTTCGTAACAAAGAGACAGGCATTATGCCTGATACTGATCACAAAAATCATGGTCTGCAGCCTAGCACTACTATATAATCTTACTACTACCACAACTACTACTACCACTACTACTACTACTACTACTACTACTACTACTACTACTAATAGTAGTAGTCTTCTCCTTCTAATACTTAATGAATTAGGCAATTTGGCCTCATGATTCAAAATTAATCCTGAATCCTTACACATCCAATAAAACTCTTTCAAACAAATATTAACCCTTTCAAATACCTCTTCAGATGTTCTTAACAATTACGACAAATCTTAACTGCGGTACCTAGTTATGCAAAACAAATGACTGTAGACAACCAAGACATTTCTCAACAGCAAACGCTTGAAAGGAAGAACCATTTCACTACTATCAGTTAAGTTTTGCCCACACTGACCTTGGGAGCAGCAGAAACACAGCAGCGGGGACCAGAATGAAGAAGACGCAGAGTTTCATGATCCTGAAACAAATAAATCGATGTCATTCCGAGGAGGGAATTCTATTCATTGGACCAGCATTCATTCGTGTCTTATTTAGATGGAAAAACAGCAGTGGAATGTCCATTATATGACAAGGGCAACATGCGAAAGCAGCACAACGGTGGGGCTCAGACAACAAAACAGCATACAAGTAAGTAATAGGTTTAAGAATTAAAATATTAAGTTGGAAATTATTTTAGGTGTAATAAATACTACATGTAGTGGAACACAAGTATGAAAGAGAGCATTACTCCACCCCAAATCTTATAATATAACACAAGTAAAATATAATTTTAAATACTCAGAGCAACAAGAACAAAAACGTGATATGATCTGTTCATTTGCAAGTTTTGACATAAAAAATCTTCAAAGAAATTCAGTAACACTATTTGTATTAAAGAAGAGCGCAATATTTAAGAAGCAAAAAATGAAACAAAAGTTAAAAATTAATAGTTAAGATGGATCTACAAAACAACGAATCGAGAAATTATGAACATACGAGTACATGTAGGACAACACAACGAATAAGTAACTGAGCGCAGCAGATAACCAAATGGACGCATCGACGACAACTAAAGTTTAACGCAATTTAAGAACAATACTATTTGCATTTAAATTTTACGATGCATTTTAAAATTATGCGAGCTAACTCTAAACTTTGGATTCCATAGAAAATGTAGGATATTTTGCATTGCATGTCGATTGCTGTTTTATATAAAAGACGTTAGCCTGATGAAGGCTTCGACAAGGCCGAAATATGTAGCAGAGCGCTGAGAATAAGAATAACTCTGTTTGTGACAACTTCTTTAACAATTCATTTTATCTTGCATGTTTTATTGGATGAAGCTGTCAGTAAATTCCTGAAGAGTGTGTCACCAGAGATACAGGACTAAATCTGTGATTATTTAAGGACCCTGTTATCAACCACGAATTGGATTGGCTGCGTTAATAGAATGGTTAATACAAGAAAATTAAATCAATTATTTAAAAAAATCCCCAGAGAAGTAGACTAGTAGGACGACCAAAAAACAGATGGTGGAACTGTGTACAAACAGATATTAATAAATGCAAATTGAACACTGGAGAGTGAGGTCAAAGAGAGCTGACTGGGAGAAGTGCATTAAGGAGAAGGCCCGCACTGGACTGTAGTGCCGTCTAAAAAGAAGGAGGAGGAGGAGGAGATGAAGACGAAGTTATCAACCACGTATGATATATAACATCGAATGAAATGGGAAGATTTTCGGAAGTAGGTGCAGGTGGCGTTTTTCACCCATTTAAACTATTCGAAGAAACTGAAGGCAATCACATAGAGATTGAGTCAGGATGGCCGGCAGTTCGGCCGAGGTTCGAACCGGTACACAAAGTCCAATCCACTTAGTAGGGCAACGTTCAAGACGTCGATTGCTAGATCGACTCGTCGCCAAGCGACAGGCATGAAAATATGCAGGAATGAATGACAAAAAGTAAAATGGGAGCTTAGACGCAAAGTGATTGGCTATGAGTAAGATGGCCAGGATTCGATTCTAGGCAAGGCATGGACTTGACCCTTCTTACCCCGGGTTCACACTGGCGCCGGGGCTCACCCAAACTCTTTTTCATTAGGGGCACAGGGCTCTTTCCTTGAAGTAAAGCTCACGGATCGTGAAGTTGCCCACCCAATGTACAGCTGGGAGTCTAAGAATGCGTGAATACGTACCTCCATTTCCCTATACTACTTCAGGAACGGACAAGCGAGCACAAGCACAAAATACATTTTCAAAACGAAGTGAAATTTTTGACTCAGGGAATTCTCCAACGTGTTGTGGAAATGAAGACCGGCATTAAATTTAAAAAGACAGGCTACCGGTATGTGTTTTCTGACAGATGATTTATAAGCATGACAGAGTTGTACCAGGGTTTGTAAACTGTAGTATAGCCATCTGGTGCGATAAATGCTGCGTCAAAATTCAGAAACATCAAAACAGAAAGTGATAAAGAGTGAAGACTTGCGGTTATTTTTAAGGCAAAATATTTGGCACTAGGCCACGGGCTGGTGTCCGGAACTCATGGACGTAGGAACAGCGGAAACGAACCGTATTCAGGAATCAACGCCAACGGATGTATTGTGATTTCTGTTCTGTTTCACTGCTGTCAGAAACGAGATAACACGACAAATTTGGACAATTCCTCATTGCAGATGATAAATAAAATCATTGGGATATATCACTGGGCGCACAAAACATATGTAATACTTACTCCATGGTGCAGAGTCCTTCTTGAGAAGCTGACTGGTTTGCAGCTAGTCAAGAAATTCCCCGCATTTCACGGAACCCGAAGGTTCATTACCGCACTCACAAGCGTCCGCCACCTATCTGTATCCTGGGCCCGCCCAATCCAGTCCGTATACCCACATCCTACCTCCTGGAGATCCATCCTAATATTATCCACCCATCTACGCCTAGGCCTCCCCAGTGATCTCTTTCCCTCCGGCTTTCCCATCAAGACCCTATACACCCCCCTCTCCTCACCCATACGCGCCACATGCCCATACACACACACACACACACACATATATATATATATATAATATGTTGTACAGAGATTAACGGCTGTGGGGACCCGTTGCGCTGACTACGTGACACCCCTCTATCCGCAAAAGTTGGCATTAACTTCGCCGACCGGCGGCGGCCGCTCTGTCGGTATATTTCGCGTGCGGACTAAGGCCACGGAGTTTAGTGTGTGTGTGTCCAGTGACATTTCCAAGTTATTATGTGTTCATATATATATATATATATATATATATATATATATATATATATATATAAAAAAATAAATTTGTCCTTGTACACGTCATGGAGGCCAAGGGAGAAGTGCAGGTATAGTACCACTTATTTATAACTTCAGTACTTGACAGGGGTGAGTGGTCAGGTTCACGTCCCGGTCAATTTATCGCCGTGGGATGATCCCCCAGTGTCCACCGAAGTCGAGGGTGGTGGACCACAAACCACGTCTGGACGGTTTACAGAAGAGAAAAAATATCTTGCTCTGCCTCAAATCTACACACGATTGTTCGGAAGTACAACCCACAGCCGAGTCACTATACGAACAAAAATTTAAAAAAGTAAATACATAAATAAACAAAATACAATCGTGATAACCGAAATGTGGTTGCAAGAAATTAGGCAATATTAATAGTCTTTATCCTCACACGATGTTATATATTTTAACCGTAAATAATTCACATACAGTTTAAGCTGCAATTATTCTACCATTTAAAGGTGGAAATGGCTTTAATACCAAAATCAGAACCGCAAAAAAATTACTTTGATATTGTACGTACCGTACATCGTAGAGAAATTAATTTATAAAATCAGTTTTTCACACACCAAAATATATACGCGTCAGACGTCTCCTACATATTTCGGCATGTCGTAGGTACCATCATCAGGGAGCTCGCTCAATAGCTAACGCAGCGCCCTCAAAATGGTTCGTTGCGTAGCGAGTGTGTAAAACAGTGACACAACTTGCACACATTGAAAATTCCAGTTAAAACACAAGAATATTCATAACAAAAATATTAAAACACTACAGGAGATGTTCCTCGAGCACCATGCAGACTGTGACTGGGGCCTCTAGAATCTTCACTATATGTTAGTGATCACCTAGAAACCGCCTCGTAACCTACGGAACTCGTATTTGACTTCTGAGGCGGTTTCTACGTGATTACTAACATCTAGTGAAGCCCAATGACGCACCAATCACAGTCTGCATGGTGCTCGAAGGAACATCTCCTGTAGTGTTTTAATATTTTTGCTGTGAATATGCTTGTGTTTTAACGGGAATTCTCAAAATGTGCAAGTTGTGTCACTGTGTTTTTACCCACTTGCTATGCAACGAACCATTCTGAGGGCGCTACGTTAGCTACTGAACGAACTCCCTGATGTTGGCTCCTACTGTTGGAGACTTACTAACTTCTGACGTGTGTGTAGTTTGGTGCATGTAAACGTAGAACATCAGTCTTATCAAAACATACCGCTAAAATAAAAGCAATATGAAGGCAACACAAGAATGAAGACTCGCTGCAGAGAAGAAACGTCACAGTACATTGGTAGAGCAACAGCAAATTTTGTGAAATTTATATATAGGTCCCAACTAATGATGATGTGTTTTACATATCGAAATATTCGTGATAATTACATATATTGTCATAGCTGTCTTTCATGAACAGCAAACAGTTCCGATAATATTCAATGAACCTACTGTCCTATTGTATAATCAGACTGTACGTTGGTTAAGATTATGCAGAATAGCTGGTAGCTTAAAGAACAAGTATGGAGCATTGGTGGAATGATTCCGAAAGAGGAAAAGTGATGTACCCGGAGGAACAGTACCACTGTGTGTACCAAAAATCACACAGGGACTCTCCTGCAATCAAATCCGCGTCTCCATGACGACCGAACGGCGACCAATCGCTGAGCCAAGGGACGGTTCCAGCACTGGAATCATCTGCTTTAGTGACTATTACTGATGTCACGGTTATATAAAATATGTTAACTTTCATCAAAAGCAAAGAGGCTAAAAAGATCTTGATGAAAATGCGTGAAGACCAAGATACTCACATCGTCTTAAATGAAACAATAACACTTCCTTCCCAGGTCGACCGAATTCACAACTTGGATTCTCGACCCTTGACGATGGAGCCGATAAGTTGTCCGGAAACGTCGGTAAGGAATTACCACTACAAGCTGCGTAATATTCCAGAGCTCAAGATCTCAAATTCACAGTTCATCTATCATCCCTTTCTCTGGGAAGTGAAGAATGTTAAAAAAACTGAAACGTAAACGTTACTGTGCCTCTAATCACGGGCTAATAGTACTAATTCTGCTCAGCAAGCCTTTCCTTAAATTCACGGGTAACTAAAAACTGCCATGACACTACCTTCATCAAAATGGCCGCCACTTGCTTGATCACTTCATAACAAGACAGAGTCCACAAGTAGAACTTCCAAACCGAGCCATGCCTCTCCAACAGTACAACCAACTAACAAACAGCCAACACGAAGCAGACAGACATGGACCCCTGAACTGTAAATATACGCCCAATACAGGCTGCAACCTCACGCCAAAATCGGTAAGTCATGGTTTTCTGTGACAGTGTTCTTAGTAGATAATAAATACCAAGTGGCTGGAGAAGGTCGATTTATTGCCATCGTGGCTTATGTCTCTAGGTATGGTCTTTGAACTTCTGCTCTCTCCTCGCCTTGAAAAGGCAAAATCAGAAATCAGTAACGGAATTCAATGACGTTATGGACTTTTACCAAAGTATATATAAAATTTTTTTTTTCTATGATGTCACCAATTTGTTTATGCGTTGTCAGTACTTATTACGCAGTAACATTTGTTTTGGGCGAAGCAAGGCTGGAGACAGGGGACTGATGTTGTCACCGAAACGTAGTGTGTTAAATGTTAACATTACACAATGGATAAAGTCCATAAATTCAATACATTTAGATGTCATACAGCATCATCGGAACTGTACAGAATGGTGTTACAGAAATCTGCAGTTCACAGTTCGGGACTCAGCTTTGCAAACCTGTAAGGAATGCGAGCCAAACTTATTTTCGCTCACGTGTCTCCTACAGTTACGCAGCTTCTGCGATCTCGGAACTGAGTCTAGGACTAGAAAAGCGTCCTTCTAAGCGGAACTCCAGTTTTAGTCCGGACGTTCGAGTGATAATGCAAATAAAGACGACGGCCGACAGAGCGAAACCGTACCGTAAAGTGAGATAAAAAAACAGTGGGATTCTGGTTTTATAATCGACGCAACTGTACCAGTTATTCGCGACTATAAACTTATTCAATAAGTAAAGAAAAATTTAAATTTAAAATCTAACTTCCTGTAAAATTTTGCTTTTGGTGCTTCCACTACACAAAATGGCCACCACGATTAGGTCACGACAGGTTCGTTTGTGGAAAAGAAATGTGCCACGTGCAGATGAAGTTGGTGTCGACACTATAGACAGCCTTAGTTTAGACCTATACACTATGTGACCACTGTCAATTAGTCATACGCACTGTGAATGACGTAACTGTAGGCCTATAAATGGGAAGGATCGACCAGCGTCGACTTCCAAATTTCCTAGAAAAATTTGTCAGAAATAACCTTCAGTCAGAACAACTGGCTTTTCAGACACTCTATAATATTCTTAAAAATTATATACAATGAGGGGCGAGGGTCAGTAAGTCAAAAATAGCAGCCAAAATAACAGTAAGCTATAAAATTGCATGGGTTTTACGTTGCCTTCATTTATGATTTCTGACTCACCATCGTAATGACGGATACCCTTATATTTGTTTATACTGAAGAGTTAACAAGAAAAGTGGAAAAATGAAAATCTTTTTACTGTTTAAAGTTCACAGTCGTGAGAGAGCTGCCAGCATCATTTCATCCCTTGGCTGAAAATTGAAATGAACTATGTAAGCGCCTAAATTTATTTTGCAATGTTGACTTTTGTATGGACCACCTAACGCAGATCGTTAACAGAGACAAAAAGTAACCACTAAATTTTTGTATCTTCTTTGGTTCACGCAACGTGATGTTAATGAAGCCTTCAGGCTGTTCCTTACTCTACAAGACATACAATTTATTGTGACCATCCAACTAAAAAAAAAAATGTATAAGAAACGCAACTAGAATAATTATCTTTCAGTGCGACACAATACATGTTTTTATCCGTTACCGGGTCACTGAGGTTTATTGGTAGTGCCACATGACAGGTGTTGTCCTAGATCTGCAAGAGCAATGATCACCACGGTACAGACGGCTGTTACGTTCGCATCTGCACCTGACGGACTGATATCGTCTTGCAGATATTAAAATAATTTACACCAATTAAAGGATCCCATGACATCAGACTTTCCCTTTCATTTACTGTAATCAGCAACGAAGACACGTTTTCCTTAAACAGTGATTACATAGGTTATTCGGAAAGTAAGTGCCGTCTGCGCATATCTCTAGCGCATCCTCGAGACTCTCACTTTGTGCATGTGCAGTGACTTCCCCTATCAAGTGAGAAGCCACAGACGCCATTTCGTGAAATTCGTGTTATGTTTATGTTTGTTCCTGTGCGTTAAATATGTTTAAGACAATTGAAGGGGGCCGCCGACTGTGAAATACGGTCTGTAATTCGTTTTTTGAACGCTAGGAATGTGCTACCAAGTGAGATTCATCACCAGATCCGTCAAGTGTATGGTGACAATGCGATGAGTGATGGCATGGTTAGGAAATGGGTTCGGATGTTCAATGAAGGAAGAGAGAACGTGCACGATGAGGCGCGAAGTGGGCGTCCATCTTTGGTGAATTATGATTTGGTGTCTAAG